>OIGD01000914.1_pt1 | contig 31039 bp, 26 predicted proteins | sample 1582211 | NCBI WGS metagenome assembly OIGD01 (sample SAMN04414078, study PRJEB24778) | human gut metagenome | material: faecal | host: Homo sapiens
ATTAATGAATAGTAGATGTAGATGAAGAAGGAAAAAGAGTAGTAGAATATACACTAAAAGACATTACAATAAATAAAGAATTAAATTTATATTTATAGAATAAGTATTGTACTTATATTCTTATTTCTTATAAAAAAAGATAGCTTTCGCTATCTAATTTCATTTAAATAATTTAATAAGTCGAAGAATGTTCCATGTGGAATAGTTGAAATATCGATGTTTGTTTTATTGATTATATTTCTTGTTATTAGAAAAAATGGAATGTTGATTTTTGTGGCACTATAATCTTCATTGCAATCGTTTCCAACCATTAAACATTCTTCTGGTTTTAGGCCTAATTTCTCAATTATTTCTTGGAAATATAGTGGATTAGGTTTACAAAATCTTGAATTTTCATATGTGGAAATATATTCAAAATCTTCATTATTTAATCCGGTCCAGGAAAGCCGGTTGTAGGTGCAAACGCGAGGAAAGACAGGATTTGTCGCTAGAATTGTTCTTAATCCCATATTTTTAATTTCTTTTATAGCAAATTTTGCCTCGGGATCATAACCACAAGATTTTTTGACTTCATTGAATTCATTTTCATAGAAGCTATCGAAAAGCTTTTTTTCATTGTCGAGATCTTTATAATCTTTTTTGAATAAATCCCAAAAAACTTCTTCGTTAGTTTTTTTTCCATCGTTTTCTATCATTGCTTTGGTACCTTCCCAAAGATTTTTCGTTAATTTTTTTCCATCGTAACCAAGTGGAACAAATTTTTTTAATATTTCAGTAAAATAGGCATTGACAAAAGTATCTTGATCCATCGGGAGCAAAGTCCCATCTAAATCGAATAATATAGCTTTCAACATAATAAACCTTAATTCAGATGTTCGTTAACAGCTAAGCAACATCCGATGCTATTAGGACCAGTGTGGCAAGAAACGCTTAATGACAAAGGGTCACAGAAATGGAATACTAATTTAGGAAAACGATTAAGAACTTGTTCTTTTAAAATATCTGAGTAACCTTTATTTTTAGAATAGGCAATGGAAAAAACTAATTGTCCTTTTTCGTAATAATCTTTATATTCTCCATTTATATATTCATCAAAAGCTTCGAAAATTTTACCTAGGGCTTGTTTTTCAGAACGGCATTTAGCATAGGTATCAAATTTGTCTCCAGTTGTAACAAGCAAAGGTCTGATTTTTAAAATGTCACCGATAAGAGCGACAGCGGGAGTGACACGTCCACCTTGTTTTAAATATTTAAGTTTTTCAACTAAAAGGAAAATTATAGAATGGAAGGCACTATCGGTAAGATATTTTTCAATTTCGTCGATATTTTTTCCTTCTTTAACCATTTGCAAAGCTTCGAGTACACTTTCTTTTTGAGAAATGGAAATGCGATGATTATCGATAACACGAACGCGACCATTGAAATCTTGGGCGAGCATTTTGCTAGAAGCGCAAGAAGCAGATAAACCGCTGCTCATAGGAATATATAAAATATAATCATAATTTTTTAAATGGTTTGTCCACATTTCTTCAAGGCATCCGAGCGAAGGTTGAGATGTGTTTATTTTAGTATTATCTTCAAGATGCTTATAAAAATCCTCTTGGCTTAAAGAAATATCTTCAAAGTATTCTTGGTCATTTATCATAAATGGCATTGGAACAATTTCAATACCATATTTTTCTTTTTCTTTTTGGGTAATACCGGAGTTCGAATCAGTCATTACTAGAATTTTTTCCATATTTTACTCCTATTGTGATAATATATTTACGTTGCTTACAAATGTAAGCAAGCATAAATATAGCATAATTTTATTTTTAAGAAAAGATAAAATTCTACTTTTTAGACATAAAAGGATGTTTTGTAATGAACGTAAAAAACACTGAAGGACTTATTAAACATGCAAGAGATTTATCGAATTTAACAGTGAGTTCTATAAAAGGGGCGATGCTCATCCTGCTTAATTCGATGGATTATGACAAAATAAAGATTACAACAATATGTGAAAAAGCTGGGGTTTCTCGTATGGCTTTTTATAATAATTTTAAGTCGATAGATGATTTGATAACTTCTTTAATCTGTGATTTGAATGATGAGATGACAGAGAAAATAGGTAGTCCTTTTCGCAAAACGACAACAGTTTTGTGGTATGAAAATGTTTTGAAGATAATTCAGGGCCATGAGGATTTATTGAAGGCGTTGCTCGGCGCGGATTTTTTTGAAAAATATTTAGTGTTGATCAATTCTTTTGCTTTACATCGGCAGAATGAATTTACAGAAGAAGAAAAATTTATGAGGCTAGCATGGGCTGGAGCTTTTATTAATATTGTTAGAAATTGGGTAGAAAATGATTTTTCTACTCCGATATCAGAACTAGCTTTATATATGTCGAAGACATTAATTGTTAAAATCTAATAACTTTAAAATTTAACTTTTGGTAGTATTTATGATACAAATAAATATGAGGATTTAATTTTATGATAAAAAAGGATGATAATTGCTATATTGTTGATGATGAAGAGTATTTTTCTTTTTTAAAGAAAAGAAAAACATTGACAAAAGTTATTAAAAAAAGTGAAGTAAAGAATATTCTTTTTGGCGAAGTGGATTATAAAGCCTATATTTCTGTTGCAAAAAAATACAATATTTCATATGATCTTGCAAAAATTTATGTTGATAATGCTTTGTTTTTAAAAGAAAATATCGACTTAGTTAGTGCTCCTAATTCCGTGAAAATATTATGTGAAATAAAAGAATTTTTAACTTCTCAAAACATGATATATTTTTCTTCTAGAATTAATATTTTAAAAAAAGGAATAGTTTTATATGGCAATCCTTGTGATTTTATCGATATTATCCCTGTTTTAAATGATAAAAAAATCCCATTTACTGAAGAGTATCGCCAAATGGAAGAAAAGGATATCGATGTTAAGTTTTATAGCGATAGACCAGTTGAAGTTGTTGATACTTTACAATATTTTTTAAATACTTTAAAAGATGAAAAGGATTATCATAATATTGAAATTATCGCTCCTTTAAAATATCAAAAGCTTTTGAAAGAATGTTTTCATTATATCGGGGTACCTTTTATTGAAAATAAATCTTCTTTAAAAGAAACTGATATAGCTAATATCTATCTTTCTTATTTAAAAAAAGATGAAGAAACACCTGAAGAAGTAAAAAATTATGATGAAACTGATTCACCATATGTAAAAGAACAAAAAAATATATTGAATGAAATGATTTCAAATTTAAAAGTTATTTTTCCAAATGAAGAGGATAAAAAAATTAAATTGGAATATTTTATTTCACAATTAGAAAATACAAAATTATCTAATATTGAAGAAGGAATTGAAATAAAAAATGCACCATCTTTTACCGAAGGAAAAACGCTTTTTATATTAGGATTTTCTGAAAATATTATTCCTGCGGTTAAAGATAGTTCATATTTGAGCGATGAATTAAAAAAGAAATATTCTTATGACATAAAAACATATGAACAAAATGAAATTTTTGAAAAACATTTGAAAGAGAGAATATTTTTAGCTAAAGAAGTTTATTTATCTAATTATATTGAAGATTTTGAAGATTTATCTAATGTAGAAGATAAGATAAAAAATGCTTTTCCACGAGATGAAAAATTTCATAATATCTTTGAAAGTGAATTAAAAAAATATATTTCAAATAGCGCTAAAAATTGCTCACAGCAAAAATATTTTAATCTCAAAGAAAAAAGATTGAACAAAGAATTGGATAAATTTTTATATGCTAATTTTGAATTGAAAAAAAGACTTTTTGGCAATGAATCTAATATAGAAAGATATTTTAAAAATAAATTTGATAAAGAACTGGATCTTAAATCTATTGATTCTTTTGATAATTCTTATAAAAAAATTGCCAAGAAATGTCACTTAAAGGAGATATCATATTCCAAAATATCAACTTATTTTGAATGTCCTTTTAAATATTATTGTAAAAATATCTTAAAGATTGATAAAAATGAAGATCGACTTTCTACTGATTTTGGCACTATTGTCCACGAAGCCATAAGAAGATATTCTCTTAAAGAAATAAATAGTATTGCTGATGGGTTGGTAATTGGTCCTGATAAGAATTATTCAGCCAAAGAATTATATTATCTTAATAAAATGATAGAAAACTTCAAAGAAAAAATACCTTCGTTAGAAGAATTTTTAAATAGTTTAGATAATTTTAAAATTAAGGTTGAAGATGAAAAAAAAGTACAGCTAAATCAAGATTTAAAATATGTAGCAAAATTTGACCTTGTCGCCTATGATGATAAATATGTTATTTTTGATTATAAAACTGGTCAAGATTCTTTTTCGTTGCCTTTAGTTGAAGAAAATTTCAATATGCAATTGCCTTTATATTTATTATCTTGCAGTAAATTATATAAAGATAAAAAAGCGGTAGGAGCATATTTAGTTTTATTAGGAAAAGATAAATCTGCTGCTATTTCCTTCGATGGTGTTTCTGTTGGAGAAAATGAAGTTCAATTAGTTCTTGATGACTATTTTAAGAAACTCAGAAAACCAAAAGAATTTTCAAACATTATCGATAAAAATGATTATTCGGCCTGGCTTGAAAAAGTAGAAAATGAATTGATTGAAGCGGTAAAAAATATTGAAGATTATAACTTTGATATAAAGCCGAAAGTAGTGAAATTTAATACTACTGAAAAAGAAAATTCTTGTTCATATTGTTCTTTTGAAAATTGTTGTATGGTTAAAAGAGAGCAGAAGAAGTTTATTATCAAGAGATTTAAAAAGGAAGAAAAACAAGATGAAGAATAATATGTTGCCATTAAATGAAAATTATATCCAAAGAATAAAAAGCAAATATAATGATGAACAACAAGAAGCGATATTTGTCGACAAAGTTTCGGCTTTAGTTTCAGCTGGCGCTGGAAGTGGAAAGACAGCGGTACTTTCGGAAAGAACTATTGCATTATTAAAAGCAGGTTTTGATATTTCGCGAATTTTGATTTTAACATTCACTGATAATGCGGCACAAAATATGAAAATTCGTATAAAAGCCAAAATCAGTGAAGATAAAGATGGCGATATAAAAGAAGCAGAAAAATATGTCAGTGGTGCTGATATCATGACTTTTGATTCCTTCAATCGAAAATTAGCGATTAAATATGGTCCTTATCTCGGATTAGAAAGCGGATATGAAATCATTAATGATTCGGCTTTAAATGTAATTAAGTTCAATTATATCAAATCCTTTTTGGATGAAAAAATAGAGCAAAAAGATCCAGATATTCTCTTTGTTTTAGATAGATTTACAAATAAGGATTATAAACCTATTGTTACTTTAATCTCGGAAATTTATGGAAAAATTGATCTTTTAGTCGATCCAGAAAAAAAATTAGAAAAATTTATCGCTGAACCTATATACAAAAATATAGATGAAGTATATCAATATCATTTTGATAATATCATGAGATATTTAAATGAATATTATAAAGAAATGCACGCTCTTTTTAATAATGATGAGAAAATGTTGAAAAAGATTGAAGATTTTAAAAATGCATATTCAAGGGCAAATGATTATTCTGAATTGAAAATCATCAGTCAAACCCTTAAAGCGATAAATAAGCCGAGAGGAATAGATGATCTAACTTATGCTGAATTTCAAGCGATAAAAAAACGTTCCTTCGAAAAATATAAAGATTTGATAGGAATTATTGATAAAGATCAATTTATTAAAATCGAAGAAAATTATAAAGGGTTTTATATCAAAATATTCAATTTTGTAAAAGATTTATTTAATTATCTTAATAGGTATAAAGAGGAACAAAGAAAGTTTACTTTCCAGGATATTTCACATAAAATACTTCATCTTTTGAAGACTAATGAAGAAATTAGATTGGAATTAAAAAATCATTATCAGGAAATTATGGTTGATGAGTATCAAGATAATTCTGATATTCAGGAAGAGATGATCGATCTTTTGGAAAATGATAATCTATTTTTAGTTGGTGATATTAAACAATCAATTTATCGATTTAGAAATGCGAATCCAAAATTATTTTCAACTAGATACAATGATTATAAAGAAGGAAGAAGAAAAGGCATAGTAATCGACATGAACAAAAATTATCGTTCTTCTCCTGCAGTGATTAATGATGTCAATTATCTTTTCGCAAGAATAATGAGCCAAAATTTTGGTGGAATAGAATATGATGATAAGCAAAAGATGAGTTCAGAGAATGCGATGTATAAAGGTAAAACTTATTATAATGAGTTAAAAGTTGTTTCTGATAACGGAGATAGACCACTAGAGACAGAACTTAATGCTATAGCTGATGATATAAAAAAGAAGATTTCGACCGGAATATATGATTATAAAGACTTCGCTATCATTTTAGATCGCTCAACTGAATTTGATGATATCATTGAAATCATGACTAAAAATGGGATTCCTGTTGCAGCAAATTATAATGGAAATTTATTGGATAAGGTTATTTCAAATCTTCTTATAGATATAGTTAAAATTCTTGCTTGTTTTAGCAATAATGATTTTTGGAGTGCTGATTTCAAAAATTCTTTTGTTGCAATTTCTAGAAGCTATATCATTGGATTAAGCGATGAAGAAATTGAAAATTATATTTCAACCAATAGTCAGCATCAGACACCATGGGTTGTTGATTTATTTGGTTTATATTCAGAAATGAGAGGAAGAACAACATATGAAATTTTTGAAGCTTCCTTATCTCAACTAAATGTATTAAATTCGATTTTGAAAGATGTGAACTATAGTGTTGACTTAGTTATCCTAGAAAAAATTGAAGACTATATTAAAGAACTTTCTTCATTGAATTATTGCTTTAATGATATTATTGACTATTTTGAAGATATAAAAGAAAATAACATTTCTTCTAAAGGAAAGTTTCTCAGCGAAAAAACAAATGCTGTCACATTAATAAACACTTTCCTTTCTAAAGGTCTTGAATATCGGCATTGTTATTTTCCTTATCTTTATAAGGAGTATAATGAAAAAGAAACAGTATCGGCTTTAATATTTTCAACAAAATATGGAATAATGCACAAATTTGCAGAAGAAGATTTTAATGTAGATAAGTTTAACAGTGATAATTATTTAAACCCTATAAAAGAACTGGATAAAATAGATTCATTGAATCAAGGTCGTCAAGAAAAGGTACGTTTGCTATATGTTGCTTTGACTCGACCTAAAGAATCTTTTACTATTGTCAGATTTATAAAAAATAAGAAAAATGATGAAGCACCAAAAAGTATAGATCAAATAAAATGTCTTGAAGGTCTTTTGGATTATTCTGGATTTTTTGAATATATGGGTAGAAGAAAAGCTAACACTGAAATTGTTGAAAATAAAAAAGAAAAACTATTTGAAAATATAGATTATCATTTTTCTTATGAAGAACTTTCAGAAAAAGAGATTGAGGAAATCTTTTGCAAAAAGAAAGATATTTATATAACTGCATCATCTTCTTCAGTTCATTCTGATACTGGCGTTTTATTAAAAGGAACTAAGTTGCATGAAATGTTTGAAAATATTGATTTAAAAAATCCACAACTTGATAAAAATGAAGAAAATTATATTTTTATTTCTAAATTTTTAAATTGTGGATTATTGGATGATATCAAAGATGCAGATGTTTATCAGGAATTCGCTTTTGTTGATAACGAAAATAATACGACAGGTATTATCGATTTGCTCCTTGTTTATCAAGATAAAATTAAGATAATTGATTATAAAACAAAGAATTTAGATGATCCTCATTATATTGAACAGCTGCATACTTATAGAAATGCTATCAGACAATATTTTGGTGAAAATATTGCGATTGAAACTTATTTATATTCGATAATTGATGGAGTTTATAAAAGCATTTGATTAAAGGTATTTGTTTATAATAATTTCGCCGCTTATTTTAGAGCTGTTGATATTTTTATCTTTTACTCTGGCGGTTTCTATTTTTATATTACCAGAAATTGTACTGAGTTTAACTTCATCAGCAGAGATATTGGTTATTTCATAGTTTCCTGAAATTGTATTTAAGTATATTCCTTTTGATTCGATATTTTCGATTTCCATTTTTCCTGAGACTGTGGAAAGAAAGATGTCTTCTTTTGATAAAAGGTTATTGGCACTAATTTTTCCGTTGACATTATCAATTCTTATATTTGTACCGAGGACATTATTTAAAGTGTAGCTTCCATTGACATTTTTAATTGATATTGTTTCGGCGTAAACTGAGTCGATATTGCATTCTGTTGCTACGGTTTGGATACTCAAACGTTTTAATTTTATATCATTTCCTATTTCTAAAGTTCCATTGTAATTGGTCTTTTTGAAAAGTGTTGTTTTTAAACGATTTTTAATTTTTATAGAATCTTCGGCAATGTCGAAATTATACATGTCCTTATATCCATCTTCATTGCAGAAAAATGAAACTCCAGGTGATTTTTTATGGATAATATGCAAGGATTTCATATTTGATAGAGAAATATCTAGAGTATATTCTTTTTTGTTACCATCGGTATTTGTTTCATCTTTTTCTATTTTTTGTTCTTCTGGGTGAATGATTTCAGGTTCTTCTTGTTTTTCCTCATGGGGTTTGTAGCGTAATGCAATGGATTCTGGTGTTCCTAATGCTTCAATGATTTCTTCATCTTTATAATCGATTTCGTAGTAGATATCAAATCTTTTTCTATAGATGTCTAATACTTCTTCAATGTTTTCAACACCATTTTCTTTTAATTTTTCATCGAGTTTCTTTAAAAATTCTTCCTTGGTCATTTTTCTTCAATCTCCTTTAATTTTTTTTCAGCTTCTTCTATAGTGATCTCTTTCATTTTTAGTTTGCGCAGAATTTCTTCTCTTGTCATACTTTGATTTTCTAAAATTGTTATTTCATCAAATCCGAGAGCGGTTATTATTTCATTCAATGTCTTTTTAACTGTTGGATAGGAGATGTTTAAATCCTTTTCAACTCCTTTGATATTTCCAGCATTTTTTAAAAATATAAGAATGAAGTCTTGTTGATCTTTATTGAGATAATCGAATTTGGAAAGATGAAATTCTCCTTGTAATTTTGTTTGACAATGGGGACAATATAACTCGCTAGCTATTAATTTTTCATTGCAGATAGGACATTGGCTTATTATTTTGTTTTTCATTTCTCACCTCATTTATAGTATATGCTTATAATTAAAAAAATCAACATTAATATTAATAAAATTAATTTTTAGTTTAATAATGTTAATAAAAATATTGATTTAATTAAGTTTAATATTACAAATATTTATCTGTAACTAATTTTTCAAAAGGTGGTATGTAGTCTTCTTCTAATTCTCCAGCCATCTTTATGATACTTACTAGCTTTTCAAATTCTTCTTTGCTGATTTTTTGATTTTCAGCATAAGCTTTGATGGTTTTGTAATTTTTTAAAATAGTTTTAATTTCATCAAGACTTGATGAAAGAAAGTCTTTTTGTATAACCTTAGCGATTTCTTCATCATCGTGAGTATAGACATAGTCTATTCCTTTTTTTATTGCGCGATTAAATTTTTTTATTATATCTTGTTTATCATTGATAGTTGAACTAAGTGCGCTATAAGCAGTGTAGGGAACTATTCCACTTTCTTTGCCGAGTGAACAAACTATATGACCGATTTTATTGTTGACAACAGCTGTAGCAGAAGGTTCAAATAATGCGACATAGTCGCTTTGACCAGCGGTAAAAACTCCGGCCATGACATCGAATTGAACATCGGTTCTAATATTAACTTCTGCATTTTCATCATTTTGTTTAACATCTAGTCCAGCGTTTTTTAAAACATATTCGAGAACCATTTCTGGCATTCCACCTTTTCTTCCTCCAATGATGGTCTTTCCTTTCAGTTTGTCGAAGGTGAAATCGGGGTCTTCATAACGTCCGAGCAAGAAAGATCCATCTTTTTGAGTGAGCTTAGAGAAATTTATAACATAGTCTTTGGCGTTATTTTTTTCAATGTAGATGCTCGCTTCAGGACCCATCAGTCCAATATCGACATCTTTGCTCAATAAGGCGGCGGTAGTTTTATCGGCACCAGGAGTAGTGATGAATGTTACTTCAATTCCTTCATCAGCAAAGTAGCCGAGATTTTTACTTACATATTGAGGCGCATAGAATATAGAATGTGTTACTTCTGCTACTCTAATTTCAGGTTTTTCAGTTTTATTTTTACATGCAATGGTGCCATTCATCATCAAAAGCAAGGTGATGAGCAGCAATTTATTTTTTTTCATATTTCTTCCTTTTTTTGTTTCTTTTAAGATATTTTTCTAATAAATTTAGTATTTCATAGGTGATAAAAGCGATGATGGCGAGAATGAAAACACCCATCATAACAAGATCTAATTTAAATACTTGTCCACCATACATAACAAGATATCCAATTCCTCCGCGCGAGACTAAAAATTCTCCGACTATTACACCGACCCAAGATAGACCAATATTGATTTTTAAAAGAGATATCATATTGGCAAAATTGGCGGGTAGAACTAGTTTAGTGAGTATTTGAATTTTGTTAGCATTGAATGTTTTCATCATCTTTATCTGTTCTTTATCAACTTCTGAAAAATATGTATAGCAAGAGATGATGGTTATAACTATTGATAAAGTTATGGAGACAGCGATTATTCCATTTATTCCTGTTCCTATCCAAATGATGATTATCGGTGCTAAGGCAGTTTTTGGTAAGGCGTTTAAAACTACTAGATAAGGATCTAATACTTTATAAAGAAAAGGAATTAAATAAAGTATAATCGCAATTATTAATCCGCCAACAGTTCCAATTATAAGTCCGATAAACATTTCTACAACCGATAGGAATACATGATTCTTTAACTCACCACTTTCAAGATATTTAATGAATAAACTATAGATTGCTGATGGCTTGCTAACTAAAAATTCATTGATGAGACCGATATTAGCAAAAAGTTCCCAGCATCCTAAAAAAAGAATAAATATACTTATTTGCAATAGTATTATAAATATTTTATTTTTTGTTTGTTTTATTTTAAAATCGCGGATACTCTGTATGTGTTTCATTTTAAATCCTCAACAATCTGAGCAAAAAGATCCTTGAATTTATCATTTTTTCTTTTTGCTGAAGGTGAATTATTTGCTGAAGAAAATAAAATTTTTAGATCGTATTCTTTTTTTATTGTTGCAGGTCGTGAAGAAAGAACATAAATCCTATCGCTGAAAGCAATGGCTTCTGAAATATCATGTGTAACTATCATACTGGAAATTTTTAATTTCTTTATGATGTTATAGACCTCTTCTTCAAGATTTAATCTTGTTATATAGTCCAAAGCAGAAAATGGTTCATCGAGTAGAAGAAGATCTGGTTTTAAGACTAAAGTTCTTAAAAGTGCCACTCTTTGTCGCATACCGCCACTTAGTTCACTGGGTTTAAAATCCAAAAAATCATAAAGACCATATAATTTTGCCTGTTCTTCGATTTCTTTCTTTTTTTCATGCGTTAAAATATGTTGTATTTTAAGACCTAGTTCAATGTTTTTTCTTATGGGTAACCATTCAAAAAGATTATCCTTTTGAAACATGTACCCTAGACTGGCATTTTTTTCTATAGTGCCTTCATCCGGCTTTTCTAATCCAGAAATTATATTGAAAATTGTGGTTTTACCAGCGCCTGAAGGACCGAGCAAAGCGACAATTTCATTTTCTTTAATGCTAAAAGAAATGTTTTTTAAAACAGGAGTAACGCTATGATAAGAGTAGAATGTCTTGTTGACATCTTTAAATGAAATTATTGTTCTAATCAAAAATAATCACCTACTATATTGTAGTTAGGAGATTATTTTTTGTGAAAATTATAGGCTTTATAGACCGATTATTACTTTTGCTAAAAGGAAGAAGGTCAAAAGCGATAAAGCATCGATAATTGTCGTGATAAGTGGTCCAGCCATAAGGGCAGGATCTAAATGTAATTTTTTAGCGAGAATAGGTAAGGAAGCACCTAAGCATTTAGCAAAGATGATGACGATATATAAGGTTATTGCTACTTGTAAGGCAATTCTCCATTCTGGAAGTCCATCGGTTGAATTGCTGATAATTCCAGTTTTTAATTCGATGAATATCCAGAGGAAATTGAACAAAGCAACTATAAATCCGGTTATTAAAGATACGCGGAATTCCTTGAATAATATTTTGAAATAGTCGCTGGTATCAACATCTCCAATTCCTAAGGCTCTGGTAATTGTTGTTGTCGTTTGATTTCCGGCGTTACCAGAAGTATCCATGAGCATTGGAATGAAGACGGAAAGAACTGGGACAACTGAGAGAACAGATTCAAATTTATTGATAATTAAACTTGTAAAAGTGGCGGATATCATCAAAACTAGAAGCCAAACGATACGAGACTTTGCAATTTTGAGAACTGATGTTTTTAAATATGGAGTATCGATAGGGGAAGTACCAGCCATTTTTTGAATATCCTCAGTGGCTTCATCTTCCATAACATCCATGATATCATCGATTGTAATAATACCGATAAGTCGATGATCTTTATTGACAACTGGCATGACGTGCAAGTCATATTTTTTAAATAATTCACCGATTTCCTCTTGGTCGGTAGAAGTTACTGTGGAAACATAGTCATCATCCATAATTGTATCGACTATTGTATCTTCTTCAGCAAATATTAATTCATCGAGATTGAGAGTACCGATAAGATGACGAGAACTATCGATGACGAAGGTTGTATCGATGGTTTCAGCATCGCGACCAACTTTTTTAATTTTAGCTAGGGCTTCTTTTACTGTGGCACCACTTTTAATCTCGACAAATTCGGTTGTCATAATGCTTCCAGCAGTATCTTTTTCAAAATGGAGGAAAGCATTGACAGTGACTCGGCGGTTGATATCATCTTTGCCGGTGCAATCTAAAATCTTTTTTATGAGATTAGCTGGTAAATCTTCGACAAAGTCGACTAAGTCATCGGTAGATAATTCTTTGATGAGGTCTTGCACCTGGCTCGAAGACAAACTTTCAGCAACTTTTTGCTGATCATCGCTATCCATATATGAAAAGATTTCAGCGGTATATTCACTGCTGACAGTTTTAAATAAAAACAATATGTCGACATCAGACATATCATCCATCGCTGTTGCGATATCAACAGCATCGTGATCCTGAACATATTCTCGAAGCTTCTTTATGTCCTTGGATTGAATGATTTCGTGCAAATCTTCAGCAGTAACTTGTTCGTGGGTTGGAACAATTAAATTTTCTTCGGTATTTTCTTCCATATGCAAACCTCCTTTGCTTTATTATGGCATATTAATTTTTATTTTGCCCCAATTTTTTCGTCGATAAAGCGCTTTAATAATATTTTTTTAAATTTCTCTTTATTTTTTTTTGATAATTTGCCAAAATATAAATGAATTTTTATTTACAAATTTTTTTTATAAATCTTAAAATTTTGTATATTTCTAAACAGAGAGGTAAATAATATGCGCGGTCTTTTAATTATCCTTAGCGGTCCTAGTGGAGTTGGCAAGGGAACTGTTCGACGTATAGTTATGGAAGATGAATCGATTAAAATGGAATATTCAATTTCTATGACCACTAGAAAACCAAGGGAAAAGGAAATTGAAGGAAAAGATTATTTTTTCGTTTCACAGGAAGAATTTGAAGAACATATAGCTAATAATGATTTTCTTGAATATGCTAAATTTGTCGGAAATTATTATGGAACACCGAAACAATACGTTGATAAATTGCTCGAAGAAGGAAAGAATGTTTTCTTGGAAATTGAAGTCAATGGTGCTATGCAGGCCATGAAATTATATAAAGGTTTGCCAATGGTTAGCATTTTTTTGATTCCTCCTTCTTTTGAAGAATTAGAATATCGTATTCGCCATAGACGCAGCGAACCTGAAGAAGTTATACATGAACGTTTATCTAAAGCACATAGAGAAATTAATCTTAAAGATAATTATGACTATTGTGTTTTAAATGATTCGGTTGAAAGAGCGGCTGATGAAATTAAAACTATTATAAAAAATCGTTTAAAGAAGCTTGAAGAAACTGGAAAGTGATGATGACAAAAGTAGTCTACGTAACTTTTTTTGACCAGTTGACCGATAAAGATATAATAATGCCATTTTTAGCCAAGACCACAAAGGTCATTGGCTTTTCTTCACGTGTGATAATTAAATATAAATATTCCAGTCATAAGGAAGCTTATGTATATGAAATAAAGGAAGAAGAAAATCTATCATATCCTTATATTGATGAAATCGTTGATGATTTTCCGCTTCTAGAAGATAAAAAAGAAGATATTGAAAAAACTGCTGATTATTATTTTTGCTCGGTCTATAAAATTTTAGAACGTCTTTTGCCTTTTCCAAAAAAGGAAGAGGAATATCGAAAAGTATTTTATGTTCCTTGCTCTCCTACTCCCTTAAATAAAATTAATAAAAGAGAATATGAACTTTTAGAATTAATTCGCAGGGAAAAGAAAATTCCAAAAGATGATTTTTCTAAAAGTGCGACAATTAATTCTTTATTAGAGAAAAAATATATCAAAGAAATTTACGATGACGAGAAAGCACCTTCATTTAGTTCATTTTATGCATCGGATAACGACAACGAAAAACTCGTTCAAGAAATTTTAGATTCAGAAGAAAAAAATATCCTGGTGGAGACAGATAATAATTTAAAGGAATTCCGCTTTGCTATCGATATTGCTAAAGAAACATTAAAAAGAAATAAAAGTATTCTTATTATTTCTCCAAATATTAGTTTAGCTAATCCTTTTATCGAATTTTTAAATATGAATTTCAAAGACAATCTTGTCATTTTATCGTCAAATAAAGGGAAAGAAAGAATAGCTGCTTTAAAAAGAATTAATAATGAGAGCAATATTGTTATTTATGGTGATAAATATGCTGTTTTTGCTCCAATAAAAGATTTGGGCTTGATTCTTGTTTTTCAAGAAGAAAATTATCTTTATAAAGATGAAAAATTGTTTTTGAATTACAAAGATATCGCTTTAAAGTCAAATTATAAGACTGTTTTATTTTCTAAATGTCCAAAGCTTATGACCAAAGCTAAACAGTTAAAAGGATATTTAAAAGGTTATTCTTTTAAAGCACAGAATTTAGTTCAATATAAATTGATACAAAAAGAAGATGATGTTATTCCTGCAGAACTTTTATATCGAATTTCCGAATGTTTAAAAAATAAAGAGCAGGTTTTAATCTTTCATAATAGTCGGGGAACTTCACCTTTTTATAAATGTGATAAATGTTCGAAATTTGCTATTTGTCCAAGCTGTGGAAATACTTTAACTTATTATGAAGATGATAATAGACTAAGTTGTTTAAGCTGTGGTTACCATATTGAAGCTTCCGAATATTATTGTTCTTCCTGTGGTGGAAAAGAATTTTCTAAAAGTGGAATAGGAACGATGGGAATTCAGAAATATCTGGAGGAAAAGTTTAAAAACGCCAAGATTTCTCGACTTGATGCGGATTCATATAAAGATAAGGATTACCATATGGATTTATCAGCCTTTGCTACTGGTGATAATGATATTATTGTTGGAACAAAAGAATTGAAAGAAAATTATCTTCTTCCAAAAGTTAAACTTATTATTGTTATGGATATCGATTGGATATTTAAATCATCATCCTATAATATCGAAGAGAACTATTATGAAATATTGAACGCTTTACTGAATTCAGCAAGACTTGATACTTCGGCGTATATAATTACTTCTGATCCGACATTTTTACCTTTGAATATAATTGCGCAACAAGATTATCAAAAATTTTATGAATATACTTTGAACAAAAGAAGAATGATAATGGCACCGCCTTATTATTATCTAATCGCTTTAAGACTTTTTGCTCGAGATAAAAACTTTTTACTCAATGTTTCTGATAAGGTATATAGTTTTTTCGAGGGAAAATTCAAAGGGAGAAAAGTATTTTTAATCGGACCATATAATGTGAAATTTTTCAAAAAGCAACGTGGATATAAATCACTTATCATGATAAAATATAGAAAGCGTGAAGATATTGAAGATGTTATTAAAGCATTTTTAAATATGCGGCTACCAAAAGGTATAGGGTTAGAAATCGATGTTGACCCAGAAGGAGAATAAAATGATAATTATTAGAAATTATGGCTTGGAATCCGAAGCTGTCCGCGATATATCAGCTTCTTATACAATCCCTGTAGCCAAGCTTTTTAAAGTAAAAGAAGATGAAGTGGTATTTTTAACTGAACGTGGATACCTCATTCAAAATGGAGAAGACCAAACTGATTATTTCTCCTATGTTGAAGTTTTATATCCTAGCAATATAAAGATTGATAAAGAAGCTGTCAATGATGTTTTAAAAGAAATTTATAGCAAATTTACTTTCCATACTATCATTCGTTTCATTCCATTTAAAGAAGAAGATTCTTTCTTTAATTTAAATGAAGATTATCCACAATATATGACTCCTGAAAATACTGTTCATATCGAACATGAACATGAAGATGAGGATGAGGATGAAGAAGAGGAAGAATATCCAGATCTTTATGAAGGAGATATCTTCGAACATCTCGAAGAAGATTTAAATAAGTAATTCTAGGTGCATTTAATGCACCTATATTTTTGTGAGGAAAAAATGAAGAAAAAAAGCAAATTATTTTCTTATTTTAACGGATTGAAATTTCAAGCTTTCTTAGCTCCTTTTTTTAAACTTTTAGAAGCGATATTTGAACTTCTTGTTCCATTTATTGTCTCTGATATTATGAATGTTGGGGTTGAAAATGGTGATACTCATTATATCATTGTGAGATTTATCGTTTTGGTTGTCCTCGCTTTTTGCGGCTTAGGTTTTGCTTTAACCGCCCAATATTTTTCTTCTTATGTTGCCAATAAATACGCTTGCCGATTGAGACAAGGCGTATTTGAACATGTGCAGACCTTATCTTTTAAAGATTTGGATACTTTGGGAAATTCAACTATTCTGACGAGAATGACAAGCGATGTCAATCAGATTCAAAGTGGAATAAATATGTTCCTACGTCTTTTCTTAAGATCACCATTTATTGTTTTTGGTGCATTGGTGATGGCTTTAATTATCGATTCTCAGATCGGTATAGTTTTTGCCGTTGTTATTCCAATTTTATTTTTAGTTGTTTTCTTGATAATGAGATTCACTTTGCCGCGTTATAATAAGATTCAATTATCGCTTGATAATTTGACGAAAGAAACAAGAGAAAACTTAACTGGTGTCCGGGTTATAAGAGCCTTTACCGGTGAAGAAAAACAAATTTCTGATTTTGAAAAGAAAAATCAACATTTTACATCTTTGCAGTTTGCAGTCAGCAAAATATCAAGCTTGATGAATCCTTTAACTGTAGCAATAATCAATATCGGCGTTATTTCTATTTTGTATTTTGGTGGTATTAAAGTAAATACTGGCAGTTTGACTTCTGGTGAAGTTTTTGCCTTATATAATTACATTACCTATATTTTGGTTGAACTTATTAAATTTGCTAACCTCATTATCAATATCAGTAAGTCAATTGCCTGTTCAAAAAGAATCAATGCTTTATTTGAAGTTGAACCGAGTTTAAAATTTAAAGAACACGTTAAAATAAATGATGATTATCTGACATTCGATAATGTTTCTTTTAAGTATAATAAAGATGGTAAAGAAGCGATAAAAAATGTCAGTTTTAAAGTTGAAAAAAATCAGACTATTGGAATCATCGGTGGTACCGGTGCAGGAAAAAGTACTTTGATCAATCTTTTGTGCCACAGTTATGATTTGAATGAAGGTGAAATTATTTATAAAGGCTATCCACTTTCTTCTTATAGCTTAGAAGAAATAAGAACTAATATTGGTCTTGTTCCCCAAAAAGCAGTATTATTTGAAGGAACAATTCGTTCTAACCTTTTATGGGGTAAAAAAGATGCTAGTGAAGAAGAGATACAAAAAGCTTTAGAAATATCTCAAAGCGAAGATGTTATAAAACATAAAGCCAAAGGCTTAGATGAACCGGTTGAACAGAACGGACGAAATTTTTCCGGCGGTCAAAAACAAAGATTAACCATAGCAAGAGCTTTGGTTAAAAATCCGGAAATCTTAATATTAGATGATAGCAGTTCAGCTTTAGATTTTAAAACGGATAAAGATCTGCGAATGAAGCTCAAGGAAATAGAGAATATGACAATCTTCTTGATTTCTCAAAGAACTTCTTCTCTGACAAACTGCGATAAAATTTTAGTTTTAGACCATGGAGAATTAGTAGCTCAAGGTACTCACGAAGAACTTTTAAAGAATTGTAAGTTATATCAAGATATACATTATTGCCAATTTGAAAGGGAGGAAACTAAATGAAAAAGAGCAATCTTTCCTTTTTGATGGGATACTTAAAAAAACATATAGCATTATTGATAATTTCGATAATCTGCAGTTTATTAGCTAGTCTTTTGACGTTATATATTCCTTATGTTGTTGGACAGAGCATTGATGTTCTTAAACTTGGTCAAGATCAAGTTGATATGCAGAAGATATTGTTCAATTGTCTTTTAATTCTTATCTCAGCAATTATCATTGCTATAAGTCAATATTTTTCCGGTGTTATCAACACAAAAATTTGCTATAACATCACCAGAGATTTGCGCCGTGACTTAAATGGTAAAATTCATCGCTTGCCTTTAAAATACTTAGACAATCAGCCGGTTGGTCAAATTGTCAACAGGGTAATATCTGATGTTGAAATAATCAGCGATGGACTCATCATGGGTTTTAATCAATTATTTTCTAGCGTTATAACTATCGTTGCTTGCTTAGTCATTATGTTCGTTATGAATTATAAGATTGCTGCAGTTGTTGTTATATTTACTCCATTATCTATTTTTGTCGCTCGCTTCATATCTAAATCAACATTTAATCTATTTAAAAAGCAATCCACTATCAAAGCTTCACAGACTGGTTTTATCAATGAAATGATAACAAATGAGAAAATTGTTCAATCATTCCAGATGGAAAAAGAGAATAATGAAGTGATGAAAAAGTATAATGATGAACTAGAAAATATTGGTATTAAAGCTGTTTTCTTTTCAAGCATTGCTAATCCATCAACTCGTTTTATCAATGCTATCATCTATGCTGGCGTAGCCTTGACTGGAGCTTTGCTCTGCTTAGGACCAGATCCGATAACCATCGGTGTTCTTTCTTCTTTCTTATTTTATGTTAATCACTATACTAAACCATTTAATGAAATAACGGAAGTTATTGCTGAACTTCAAAATTCTTTTGCTACAACAAGCAGAGTTAAAGAACTTTTAGAAGAAGAGGAAGAAGTAAAAGAAGGAGATATTATCCTTGAAAAAGCGGAAGGCGATATGGATATCGAACATGTCAATTTCCAATATACTCCTGAAGTTCCACTTATAGTTGATTTCAATCTTTCAGTTAAAAAAGGAACTAAAGTTGCTATTGTTGGACCAACAGGTTGTGGTAAAACAACTTTGATCAATCTTTTAATGCGTTTTTATGATCCACAAAAAGGTGAAATAAAAATCGATGAAAAAAATCTTAAAGATATTACCAGACATTCTCTGCGCGACAATTATGGAATGGTTTTACAAGAGACATGGTTGAAAGAAACAAGTATTAAAGAAAATGTAAAGATGGGAAAAGAAGATGCTACTGATGAAGAAGTCATAGAAGCTCTTACTGAATGCCACTGCATGAAGTTTGTCAACCAATTAGGAAATGGTATCGATACTATAATTAAAGAAGATGGCGGTGGTCTGTCGCAAGGACAAAAACAACTTTTATGTGTCAGCCGAATAATGTTGACCAAACCTCCATTATTGATTCTAGATGAAGCTACTTCTTCTATCGATACAAGAACTGAAATAAAGATTCAAGAAGCTTTCAATCATCTGATGGAAGGAAAGACCTCATTTATTGTTGCCCATCGTCTTTCGACGATTAAAAATGCGGATATCATTTTAGTTATGAACAATGGAAACATAATTGAAATGGGAAACCATGAAGCTTTATTAGAGAAAAAAGGTTTCTACTATAATTTATATAATAGTCAATTTAAATTGAGTTAATTTTAAAAGACCTGTTTGAGATTATAGCAGGTCTTTTATATTGTAAAAAAATTAAATGAGAAAATCAGTTTATTATAATGTACTAAACATAATATTACTTTCTTTATTATGTAGTAATTTTTTTTGATATTTAATGTTAAAATAGCTTTGTAAAAGGCTTTTTAAATAAGTACATAATTATAGACTTATATTGAAAAAGATTTTAAAGAGGATGAAAATGGTAAATAAATTTTTGAAAATTTTATTGCTGACAACAACTATTACTCCTTTACTGGCATTCAATTACGTCTCTCGTGATAAACAGAATATTCAACATCAATATCTTTTAAATTTTGAAGCGAATGGTGGAAGTGAAGTTTCTCCACTGATTTACATCAATGAAGATACAACTTTTAAAATGCCGACTACCAAAAAATATGGTTATACTTTTGGTGGATGGTACTTTGATAACGATACTTTTGAAAAACCATTTTATGTTGGATCTTATACTATCGATGAAAATACTACTTTATATGCTAAATGGGTTTTAAAGACGGTGAAAGTGTATCTTGATACATTTTATGAAGATGAGTTTGAACCATTGATCTACAATGTTGGTGATACTTTTCACCTTTCAAGCCTTCCGGAAGTTGTAAAAAATAAAAAGACTAATGGTTTATCTTTTCCATTTAAAAATTGGGTTAGAGGCGATGAGAAAGAAGTGGTGGATGATTTTGTATTGGAAGATGAATACTATGAATTTCATGCCACTTATGGAAGTTTAGATTATACTTTTTATAAAAAAAGCTATGAGACTAGTTTTGATTCACCTAGTTTTTATATCGATTCAGAAAATAGTTGGACAAGAGGCGAACTCACTCTTCCAAAAGCTGGAATTGGTGAAGGAGCGCCTAATCAAAGTGTCTTCTTAAATGATGGCAATTTAACTTTAAATCAGTTGACTTATAATGGCTTAGCTTATGGAGCAAAATGTCTATTACCTCATGATATTACCACAGGTTTAAAAAAGTATTCAGTTGAAACGACATTTAGAATTAGCAAAAATAGTGGCTTAGCAAATGAAAAGGCTAATGCTGGTGATGCTGGTTTTGGTATTATGGTCGGTTATAACAAAGATACTGGAGCTAACGTTGAAGCGGTTGTTGATCCAATTAGCAAAACTGTTAGAATTGCGGCTATCAATAGCTCTTACGCGAAATCTGGTACTGATGTAAATAAAAGCTTTTCATATAAGATTAATGGTGATCTTAATGATTATCATCGCTTGAAGGCCATTTATAATGGAGAAAAACCTAATGCTTCTGGTCAATTAAAAAATTCTTATATCGAAGTATATTTTGATGATGTTTTATGCTGGTCGACCAAGACTACTACATTGAATAAAAATTGGTTCTATTCTAATCAAGCTAATGGAGACTATATCGGCTTATGTGCAAATCTATGTGAAGCTGAGATAAAAAGTGTTGTCTTGAAAGATTTTTCAGAAGAAAATACTTTATATAGCTATGATTTTTCTAAACAGAATGGAACATTTGCTGATGGTTGGTCTTATATAAAAAATAGCAATGGTGCTAATGTTGGCCAAGTTGACATCAAAGATGGACGTTTAAGTATAAATTCTTATTTCCCAAATCAATCGATAAAAAAACATCAGGCTATATATTCTCCTTGTGAGGAGCTTAAAAATTTTGCGGTATCCTTTGATTTTAATTTTGAAAATTACAGTGGAATTGACAAATATTTTGCATTGATGTTCAGAGGAGAAGAAGCAAGATATAATGCTTTGTTCTTCCGGGCAGAAAATGGTTTGATTCAACTTTATAAACACGGAGAGGAAAATTCGAATTATTCAGCATGGTCCCCATCTTTTGCTATAAAAAGTTATACAGGTGGCTTCGGTAAAGAAAATCATCATATTGAAGCGATTTTAAAAGATAATTATTTCATTGTTAATGTTGATGGAGAAGAAGTTTATTCTAATAACATAACTTCAAATGTCCTCTATGAAAATGAAGGAAAAATCGGCTTTTTAACTTCAAGTGCTGAAGTTTGTTTTGACAATTTAACAATTTACAATCTTGATGAGGTGAAATGATGAAATTATTAGCTCTACTCACAGTATTTTTACTCAGTCCTTTGACTTTTAAAGCTCCGGTTACACAAAATTTAAAACTAGAAAAAAGTCAAGATATCATTAAGGATAAGGCAACTTATATTGTTTCTAAACCATTTGATAAAACGATAAATACTTTTGAAGTATCTATTGTTTTACCAAAAGACATAATAAGCTCGGAACCATTAGGTGTTATATTTGGAAATTATTATAATTCTTCATTCGGCTATGATGGTTCGGTTGATTATTTGATTGATCGAAATGGTAATTTCCGTCTTTATTACAATCGGGTTTCGGGTTATAAAGCAGAAGTTGATCACGTTTTTAAAAATTATGATTTCCGGACTGGCAAAGAAGAGCACATCGCTTTGACAAGAGATGCTGAAAATAATCTATTTTCTTTATATGTCAATGGAGAATTGGTTGAAACATATGAAAGTGCTAGTTCAGAAGCTTTCAATTTGATGCGTTATCAAATTGGTTCTGACTGGTCGAATTGGACCAAGAATATCGATGGGCAAAATTCTCGCTATCCATTTAAAGGAAAAATTAAAAATGTTTCGATATTTTCTGATATTAGAACTGTGGAAGAAATAAAAAATGACTTTAACTTAAATATCAAAGATGAAGATAATTTAATGGGATCCTGGGATTTAGGAGAATGGGAAAATCTTGTTGTCGAAGATCTTTCACTAAATGACAATGATGTTACTTTGGGAAATTATGAATATTATTATGATCTTGAAGAAACTGAAAGTTATGATTATTCAATTTTATGTATACCTGATATTCAGATTACCACGAGATATAATCCTCAGAAATTGGATAAAGAATTTGATTGGTTAGTTGAAAATAAAGACGCTAAAAATATTCAATATATTTCTTTTGTCGGTGATTTAACGGATACTTGTGATAAAAATGATCCAGAAGAAACACAGTGGAAAGTTGTTAAAAGAAATTTCCAAAAACTTGATGATAATAATGTTTCCTATGGTTTTGTTCCTGGAAATCATGATTATGATGATGGTGTTGGCAGAAGCCGTCCAACTACTTTGATGAATAAGAATCTCCCTTATGAAAAATATGCTGCAAAATCATATTTTGGTGGGTCGTATTTTAAAGGAGATATTGTCAATTACTATAATGTTAAAAGAATAAGTGGCGTTGATTATCTATTTTTGAATTTGGAATTCGGTCCGCGCGATAGTGTTTTAAAATGGGCCAATAGAGTATGTGATATGTATCCTAATCATCGCGTTATCATTTCAACCCATTCCTATATTGAACCAAATGGAGAAATTGCTCAAAGTTATTCTCCATATGCTGCTAGTAAATATGGAATTGGAGCGGGTAATTCTTCTAATGATGGTCAGGAAATGTTTGATAAACTTGTAAAAAAGCATTCGAATATTTTTATGGTTTTTTCAGGTCATAATAGTTCAGATGATATTGTTTATCGCAAGGATTTCGGTGAAAATGGAAATACAATACATTCGTTTTTAATCGATGCTCAAGGAACTTTTTATTCAGATTCTTGCGATGTCTTGGCTATGTTTAAATTCAATGAATATGAGAAAAAGGCTTATGTCTATTGGTATTCTCCTGAAAAAAATCAATATTTGAATAGACAAAATCAATTTGTTATCGATTTTGCTGATGAAAAAAATCCTAACATCGGAATAAGAAATAAAAACGAAAATAATGCACAAAATCTTATATGGTTATTTGTAATATCTGGTGTTTTTATCATCGTGCCAACTGGAGTTGTTGCTATTAAAAGAGGTTTAAAAAATGAAAAGAAAAACTAAATATATTCTTTTGCCACTTGTAATGCTATTAACTGCTTGCAATAACAATAATATTTCTTCTAGTACTTCTTCAATTATTTCATCGTCATCTTCTTCAATCTCTTCCAGCAGTTTAACTTCCTCAAGTTCTATTAGTAGCAGTTCTACATCTTCTTATACTTCTTCTATTAATCACGTTATAAGTTTACAATTAAAAAACGTTATCGATGGTTTTATTGAAGGTGCTAGTTTTAAAGTTGATGGCAAAGAAATTGCTTATGAATATAAAGATGAAACATATTTTTTGAAAAACATTGCCTTTGATAGCACTTTAGAGATTATTCATAGTAAATATGCAAATAAGAAAATTACAATAACTTCTGAAAATCTAGGGCTTATAAGCTTAGAATATCCCTATGTAAAAGTTGGGAGTGCGCGTTTTAATTCTAATATTCTATTTAATAATTGGACTTTATTAAATAGCAGAGGATTAAATGAAATTAAATTTCAATTTGTCTCTCCTTATAATCATTTTGTCGGCTCCAATAGTTCGTTAAATTTGTATATCAATACCGGCAATACTTCCACATCTTTAAGAGGTGGTGATTATGAATTTAAGATGACATCCGATAAGCTATTTGTTTATGATTATGGCTTTGTTCATGATGGAATTGATCTTGATCAATTCAATTATATAAATTATGTTGAAGATGGTAAAACTTACATAAATATTGATATTCCATATGATTTTTTAAAGATAAATTACGATGATATTGTCGGAGTTAATTTCATAGAAAATCTTGTTGATGCGGATATTGTTTCTAATTTGATTTTTGATGAAAAAGAGATTTCTACAATAAATACAACATCATATCCAAGAATTGATGCAACCGGGCGTGTTTTTGCAAATAACCGCAATGTCGATGATCCGATGTGGATCAGCAAAGCTCAATATAAGGAATTAATAGAAGGAAAAGATTATAGCTTTGCTTCACCGAAATATAATAAATATCCTGGCGTTGCAGATGATGTTCATTTTTCTGTCGATTATCAAGATAGTTTAAGATTTAATTTTGTCGGTTTTGGTAAATTTGCAGATACTGAATATTTCCAAATTGTTATCCATAATAATATCATCGATAAAAATTCCTGGAATTTAACTCCGGATGATGTTATTTTCCATATATATAAGGATAGGGTTGAAATATATAATCAATGCACTGAATTCTTCGCTGTTCAAAATAAAAAAGGAAATCACCTATCAACAATTAAGCTTGATAACTACATTGATTATGGACCATATTTTATAATGAATATTGATGTCCCATTTGATCAAATTCCTAATATTCATTCCGAATATGATGATATTTATATCATGGCCGTGGAATTCGATGAAAAAACATTGTATGAAGGTGCCAATTATTATGAAAATTTCTTCTATAAAGGAAAAACATTAGGTGATCCAGCTGATATGATTAGCTATGCTTGTATCGATGCACCAAAAGTAAGAGAATCTAATCTCACTAATGAAGAAAAGAAGAAATTGATTGGAAATAGGAAATTTTCTTTCGCTAATCCTGAAGATACTAGCAATAAAAAAGCTGATGATGTCTATATGAATATCGAAAGAAAAGAAAATGGTTTATCATTTGATTTAGTCGGCTTTGGCGATTTTAAAGATACGGAAATATTTACCTTTGTTTTCCATACATCTAATGAAAATGGTGAAAATTGGAAAATTCAAAATGATGATGTTACCTTGATGGTCAGTCAAACTGTGGCTAAATTTGTCACTGGAACAACTGATTTCTGGGTTGGAACGCGTATTACAAGAAGCAATATCACTACGAAAAATGCGGTGGAATATAAGCGATATGATGGATATTTCACATTGACTTTAGATATTGATTATGATGAAATTAAAGCTTCTTTAAATAAAGATTCGATATTAAAAATGTATGCTTTTGAATTCGGTTTCGGTGGAGCTATGTATAATAATGAACCATGGACCAAATTGATGAGATACGATGGTGAACCATGTGGTGATCCAGCTTTCCAAATCAATTACTTAAATATCTAAATAAAAATCCGCACTTCAATGGTTATGTTTTACAAAACACAATTGATATTTGGAATGAATCTAATGCATTATTTGTTATTAATGGAAGCAATGTTACATTGAAAGACAGCAGTACAAATCAAAATGGTGGCGTAATTGCAAAGCAAGATGACTGCTATGCAATGGCAATTAAGGAAAACGGAACTTTAACTATTGAATCAGGTAGATTTAAAGGAAATATTAGCTGTGTTCAAATTGAAGAAGGTCATCTTTCCGTCAATGGCGGAAACTTTGATCTTGATCAAAAATGGTATAAAGTTGGAAATGGTTATGATTATACTTTAAATTGTATTGATGCTAGTTATAAAGAAGGAAATGCTTCAGTTGAAGTTAGTGGTGGAACATTTGTTGGTTTTGATCCTTCAAATAATTATGCTGAAGGAAATGGAACAACATTCTTAGCAAGTGGATATAAGGTTGAATCTGCAAATCATCCTACTATTGATAACCTTAGTATCTATACTGTTGTAAAGGCTTAATATTATTGTATTTAAAAGTTTTAAGTGCATTTCAGTTTTATCTGTTTTGCACTTTTATTTTTTTATATAAATTGACATTTTTTTAGTAAAAAGAGTAGAATGAACAAGAAGGAGTATTATTATGACAGATAACAAAAATTTAGCTAGATTTTTACTAACATTTTTCTTAGGTTTCATTGGAAGTATTGTAATTAATCATTCTTCTTTAAAACCAGAAGGATATACTTCAAGAACAACAGCATATTTTTTCTTAAGTATAGTTACTTTTGGAATCTATGGTTTAGTAGCTTCTATTTGCAATTTAGTCTTTGATCCAACTAAAGATAATAATATTGGATATAAAAAAGATTAATTAGAAAAATTAATTTTTAGAATAGTGTTTAAAAACTTATAAATAGTTTTTAAGCTTTTTTGATATATAAAATTAAAAAGTAAAATTTATTTCTATACATGAAATGATATTTATATCGATAAATATTGTAGAATTTAGTTTCATAAAAATATGGATGCAAAAAATATGAAAGGAAGCAGATAGATATGTTTATTGAAAAATTATCTAAAAACTTTGATACTAATGAACCTATTTTTACTGAAGAAATCCTATCTTTATTTAATGAATATTCGCGAGCTCAGGTTTTCCGTTATATTGATAAAGCAAAAAAAAATATGGAATTAATTCAGTTTACAAAAGGTGTTTATTATATTTCAACAATTACTTTTTGGGGTGATTTATCAATGATAACAACAGATTCTGCAGTAGAAAAAAAGTATCTTAGAAATTCAAATCAAGTCTATGGAGTTTATAGTGGAATAAAATTGCTAAATCTTTTTTCGGTAACAACACAAATGGGAGCAACAATTGAAATTGTCACAAATAATGAAACCACATGTTGCAGACATATAGATATTAATAGTAGGAAATTTATTTTGAGAAAATCTCGATGTAAAATTACTAAAAAGAATTATGCAGCTTATACGATTTTATAATTGTTTAATGATTTTGATGATCAAGATAAATTAGATGATCATTCATATAAAAGTATTATTGAATATATTAATAATTTTAAAGTAGAAAAAGAACAATTACTTGAATTATCGATGCAATTTCCTGCACGAGCAATAAAAAAATTAATTGGTAGTGGAATTTTAAATGAAATTGTATAATTTTATAAAATTTATTAAAGTCTAAGCAAATAAAAAGATTGTGTTCATTTAAGTTTGAGCACAATCTTTTTTTAATTTTTTATTTTGTCAAGAAAGCTTTATATGCGAGGTAAGCTTCATAAACGTCAGCTTTAGCAACAATTTCCATTGGTGCATGCATATTGAATACTGCAATACCAGCATCTAAGACATTCATGTTATAGTTTCCTAAAATATAGGCAATTGTACCACCGCCGCCTTGATCTACTTTACCAAGTTCGGCTGTTTGATAATGAATTTGTTCATTATCAAGGATATTTCTTATCCATGCGATATATTCTGGATTAGCATCATTAGATCCGGATTTTCCTCTAGAACCGGTATATTTATTAAAGACAATACCTTTATTGAAGTAGGCAGCATTTTTTGGATCATTGACAGATTCAAATAATGGATCATATCCAGCAGAAACATCGGATGAGAGCATTTTTGAATTGCTCATAGCTTTCTTTAAATCAATATATGAAGTATAACCTAATTCATTTAATAATAAGGCTACTATATCTTCAAAGTATTTAGATTGAGCACCTGTTGCGCCAACTGAACCTATTTCTTCTTTATCAACTAAGACACAGCAAGATGTTTCTTCTGGATTTTCAGAATCAAGAATTGCTCTTAATGAAGTATAAGCACAAACTCTATCATCATGTCCATATCCAGCGACCATTGATCTATCTAGGCCATAGTCTCTAGCTTTGCCAGCTGGGACAATTTCAAGTTCAGCAGATAAGAAATCTTCTTCGTCGAAATCATATTTATCTTTTAATAATTTTAAGACATTCTTCTTTACAGCATCTTTTTCTTCATCTTTTAATGGAATAGAACCAATTGTTAGATCTAAAGCTTCGCCTTCAATTACTTTAGCTGCTGGTTTAGTGAGTTGATCAGCGGAAAGGTGAATCAATAAATCTGAAATACCAACTACTGGATCGGTATCACTTTCACCAATGTTGACATTGATGGTTTCACCACTTTTTTTAATGACAACACCATGGATGGCAAGAGGAATAGTAACCCATTGATATTTTTTAATACCACCATAGTAATGGGTATCTAATAAAGCAAAATCACTTTTTTGGTAAAGAGGATTTTGCTTGACATCAAGACGTGGTGAATCAATATGAGCTCCTAAAATTCTCATTCCACTTGTTAGTGGCTTGGAACCGATTCTAAATAAGATAACATTCTTATTTTTATTGACTGCATAAACTTTTGAACCAGGTTTAAGAACAACTTTATTGGAAGTATTATCATTTATAATGCTATCTAAATTGATAAAACCATTTTGTTCAGCTGCCTTAACAGCTTGTTCAACACATAATCTTTCTGTTTTTCCATAAGAGATAAAATCTTTATAAGATTCACAGAATTCTGAAATAGCTTCTAATTTTTCATTAGTGCAATCTTTATAAATATTTTTTGAATACATTAGTTATATTTCTCCTTTCATTTGTAACTGAAATATATTATAGAATATTAAAATAATTTTTGTTAAAAAACGATAAATTTAATTCTGATGGTCATAGTGACAATCACAATATTGTCCACCACTTGCTAAAGTATATTCTCTAGTAAATTTAGTGTTATTTAATCTTGCCATATCATAATCCAAAGAGCACATTGCTGGAATATATTCTTTAAGACCGAGTTCAGTCATAAGTTTACAAATTCCACAGGTATAGAAAGTAGCAGTATATTGGTTAATAGTTTCTTCATCTTCAACAGAGAATTTCCAGGAATAGGGATTTTCTATCTTCATACTTCTTTCTGCTTGTTCTTTTAATTTTTGTCTACCTTTTACTGTATAGGAACGACTCTTCTTTGAGAACTTTTTAGTAAAGAAATTTTCGCACATTGCAGTTTGATAGTATTTACGAATTTCTTCTAAAGAATATTTATTCTCTAATGAGAGTAAAACAGAAGAAAGAAGAGCACAATTTAATATATTTATAATAAAACGATCATTTTTATCAAATTGAGAAACATTAGAAAGAATTTCTTTATATTTTTTATGTGCCTCTTTCATTACTAAAGCAGGATTACTTTCATTAAGAACAGTAGTTAAACATTTTTTAAAAGAAGATTTATAACAAGTCCACATCAACTTTGGTAAAGTATTGTATTTCATGCATTTTTCCAGTCCTTTAAAATATTTAATAAGCGATATTCAATATCAATTCTAGTATTTTTGCATTCTTTAGAATTTTCTTTAGCAGATTTAAACATTAGTTTTAAAAGAAGAGTAGAGCATAAAGGAAAAATATTTTTAATAAGACTCTGCGGAAAAACATAGTGTGTGCCATATTCATATACAAAAATTTCTTCTTGGCATTTATGAGGTTTATTTTTTAAACGATTTTCCATTCTACGAATATATTTAGCAGTATTCCATAAAGAATCATCCATTGCACCGATTAAAACTAATTTACCATTGATATTTTCAATTTTGATAAATTCTTCTTCTTTAATTGGATGAGCAAGTTCAGAATCATCAAATATTCTTCTAGAAGCAGCTACATTTCCGGTGCTCTTGCATTCTTCTTTGAATATTTTCCAATATTCAGGATGTTGATAACAAAAAGGCATATATGGAAGAGGAATATTATGATAAGTAAATAAAGATTCACCATCAATAGGCCATTCTTTACATCCATCTTTATTGCCTTGTGCAAAACCTTGCCAAATGAAATCACTTGGAGTAAAAGCGATAGTTAAAGAAATATCAGAAAAATAAGAAGCGGAAGTCAAAGCCAAAGTACCAGTAGTAGAAGCACCGATAATACCTATTTTCTTATTATCATTTTCCTTAAGAAAACTGATAGCTTTCTCAATTCTTTCAAGAGGATAATTATGATGACTATAATCCTTTTTTCCTGGAGACATAGTTAAGACATTAAACCCAAGATTATTTAACCATTTAACACATTTTTTAGCTAAATAGTCCTCTGGATCATCACCGAGCATTGCAATAACACCAGCATCAGTCTTATTTTTGCATTTCCAATAAGCTCCATAGAAGCCATCTTTTTCAATATCAAAATGTAAGTGCTTCATATCTTCTCCTTATAATAACCTTAATAATTTATTTTATAACAAAAAATAAATTCAAAAAGATTATAGCATAAAAATAAAAAGTTGTTAGTCAAAACTAACAAATTTAGAAAATAATTTTTAAT
>OIGD01000925.1_pt1 | contig 30801 bp, 28 predicted proteins | sample 1582211 | NCBI WGS metagenome assembly OIGD01 (sample SAMN04414078, study PRJEB24778) | human gut metagenome | material: faecal | host: Homo sapiens
CGCGCGACAGCCTACTTATAATACCATACCTCTTTACCTTTGTCAACTGTTTTTCAAAAGTTTTTTAATTTTTTTTGAAATATTTTCCTTTTATTTTATGGCGCGATTTTTGACTCCCCGATTCGCCGTTTCTAAGGCGCGGTAAGGGCAAAACAAAGCGGAGCTGCCGACTTGCCGCTCCGCTCCGTGCCCTGACGGTTATTTGTTTTTAAGTATCTTTTTGAGAAATTGTCCTGTGTAGCTTTCCTTTACCTCGGCGACCTCTTCGGGCGTACCCTCGGCGATAACCGTTCCGCCGCCGTCGCCGCCCTCGGGACCCATATCTATTATATAATCGGCGACCTTGATTACGTCGAGGTTGTGCTCGATGACGATTACGGTGTTGCCGCCGCTTGCGAGCCGCTGCAAAATTTCCAGCAGCTTATCGACGTCCGCCATGTGTAGTCCCGTTGTGGGCTCGTCGAGAATATACAGCGTTTTGGAGGTGGAGCGTTTGCTGAGCTCGGTGGCGAGCTTGACGCGCTGAGCTTCGCCGCCCGACAGCGTGGTAGCCGGCTGACCGAGCTTGATATAGCCCAATCCCACGTCGACCAACGTCTTGATTTTGCCTGCAATCGACGGGATATTTTCAAAGAACGAATACGCCTCTTCCACCGTCATTTCCAGCACTTCGTAGATGTTCTTTCCCTTGTATCTCACGGCAAGAGTTTCGCGGTTGTAGCGTTTGCCGCCGCACACTTCGCATGGGACGTACACGTCGGGCAGGAAGTTCATTTCGATTTTGATTATGCCGTCGCCCGAGCAGTTTTCGCACCTGCCGCCCTTGACGTTGAATGAAAACCTGCCGGCGCCGTAGCCGCGCTCCTGGGCGTCCTGCGTCTTTGCGAACAGCTCGCGGATTTGCGAGAACACGCCCGTGTAGGTAGCCGGATTGCTCCTCGGCGTTCTTCCGATAGGGCTCTGGTCGATGCAGATTACCTTGTCGATATTCTCCGCGCCGTCCACTCTTTCGGCGTCGCCCTCGGGAATACGCGTGCGCATAATCTTATTGGACAGAGCCGGGTACAGAATCTGATTGACGAGGCTGGACTTGCCGCTGCCGGAAACGCCCGTGACCGCCGTGAATACGCCCACGGGGAATTTGACGGTGATGTTTTTGAGGTTGTTCTGCCTTGCGCCCGCCACGGTAATGAATTTGTCCGTGGCTTTGCGGCGGACAGCCGGGATTTCGATTTTCTTTTTGCCCGAAAGGTACAGTCCGGTTATCGAACGCGGCTCGCGGATAATGTCGTCCACGGTGCCTGCCGCCACGATTTCGCCGCCGTGCACGCCTGCGCCGGGCCCCACGTCGACGATATAGTCCGCGCTGCGCATGGTGTCCTCGTCGTGCTCGACGACGATAAGCGTGTTGCCTAAATCCCGAAGGCTCTCGAGCGTGGCAATCAGCTTGTTATTGTCGCGCTGGTGAAGCCCGATGCTGGGCTCGTCGAGGATATACAATACGCCCGTAAGTCCCGAGCCGATTTGCGTAGCGAGCCTTATTCGCTGAGCTTCGCCACCCGACAGCGTAGCCGCGCCGCGTGACAAGGTGAGGTATCCTAAACCCACGTCCGCGAGGAATTTCAGTCTTGCGCGGATTTCGCGGAGAATGGGCTGAGAAATGATTTCGCTCGACGGCGAGAATTTAAGCCCGTCGATGAACTCGCGGATTTTGACTATCGGAAGGTCGCTCAGCTCCGCGATGTTCAGCCCTCCCACGGTGACAGCAAGCGCTTCGGGGCGCAGACGTTTTCCGTGGCAAGCCTCGCAGGGGATTTCGCGCATATATTTGGAAATCTCGCTCTTGATATAGTCGCTGGTACTTTCGCGGAAGCGGCGTTCGAGGTTGTTGACAACGCCCTCGAAGCTGCGGCGCATGCTGCCCGAAAAGTTTGCCGATTGGTAGGTAAGGTCAAGCTTTTCGCCGTCGTTGCCGTAAAGCAGAATGTGCTTTATGTTTTCGGGCAAGTCGCGGAACGGCGTGTCGAGTGAAAAGCCGTAGCGCGCCGACAGAGCTTTGAAGAACATACTGCCGATTTGGCTGGTATCGAAGTTCCACGCGCTGACGTTGAGCGCACCCTCGTTAAGACTCTTACTGCCGTCGCCGTAGATGAGCTCGGGGTCGAGCTTTTGCTTGAAGCCTAATCCCGTGCACTCGGGGCAGGCTCCGAACGGCGAGTTGAACGAGAACAGCCGCGGCTCGATTTCGCCGATGGAAATTCCGCAATCGGGGCAGGCGAACTTGGTCGAGAAAAGCTGTTCCTCGCCATCTCTGTCGATGACCACCGTGTCGGAGGCGAGCTTTAATGCAGTTTCCAAGCTGTCGGTAAGGCGTTTTTCCACGCCCGGCTTGACGATAAGGCGGTCGACGACGACGCTTATGTTATGCTTGATTTGCTTATCGAGGGTTATTTCTTCGTCGAGCGAGTACACCGTGCCGTCAATCTTGACGCGCGGATAGCCGGCTTTGCGAAAAGACTCGAGCTCCTTTTTGAACTCGCCTTTCTTCCCTCTCGCAACGGGCGCGGTGACGAGGATTTTACTGCCCTCGGGGTAAGCGGTGATTTGGTCGACAATCTGGTCGACGGACTGCCGCGTGATTTCCCTGCCGCACTTCGGGCAGTGCACCACGCCGCAGCGCGCGTACAAAAGTCGCAGGTAGTCGTGGATTTCGGTGACCGTTCCCACCGTGGAGCGCGGATTGCGTGCGGTGGTTTTCTGGTCGATGGAAATTGCCGGACTCAGTCCCTCGATGCTCTCGACGTCGGGTTTTTGCATTTGCCCCAAAAACAGCCGCGCATACGACGACAGCGACTCGACGTAGCGGCGTTGCCCTTCCGCGAAAATCGTGTCGAACGCGAGCGAGGTTTTACCGCTCCCGGACAAGCCCGTGAACACTATCAGTTTGTTCCTCGGCAGCGTGAGATTTACGTTTTTAAGGTTGTTCTCGTTCGCGCCCTTTATGATGATTTCGTCCATTGTGATTACTTTTCTCCGATGTAATGCTTAGATTATATTGCCGCCGCGCTTGCCCGAAAACTTGGTTTGCAGCTTTTTGAGCTCCGCCATGCGGTCGCGCATCTTGATTGCCGTTTCAAAGTCGAGCGACTTCGCCGCGACGTTCATCAGCGCTTTCAGCTTTTCGAGCTCTTTCGGAATGTCCTTTATGTCGACTTTTTCGGAAGCGGCTTTGGTGATTTCGATTGTGTTGGTTATCTTTTTTATTATCGTTTTCGGGGTAATGCCGTGCTCGGCGTTGTAGCGCATTTGCTTTTCGCGGCGGCGGTTGGTTTCGTCAATAGCCTTTTTCATCGAGCCCGTCATATTGTCGGCGTACATCACGACGTAGCTTTCGGCGTTTCGCGCCGCTCTGCCTATCGTCTGAATAAGCGACGTTTCGCTCCTCAAAAAACCCTCTTTGTCCGCGTCGAGAATTGCCACGAGCTTGACTTCGGGAATGTCCAAGCCTTCGCGCAGGAGGTTTATGCCCACTACCACGTCGAACTCGCCGGCTCTTAAATCGTTGACTATCGTTATGCGCTCCATGGTGTCGATGTCGGAGTGCAGGTAACGCACTTTCACGCCGTTCTCGGCAAGGTACGCGGTCAGGCTTTCGGACATTTTTTTGGTGAGCGTGGTGACGAGCACTCTGCCGCCCGAAGCCACGGTTTCGCGTATGCGCGTGAGAAGGTCATCGATTTGCCCTTTCGTGGGTCTTACTTCGACGGGTGGGTCGAGTAGCCCCGTGGGGCGGATTATCTGCTCGGCAACCGCGCCGCCGGCAAGCCCCAGCTCGTAGGGCGCAGGCGTTGCGGAAACGTAAATCACCTGCCCTATCCGACGGTTGAACTCGTCGAAGTTGAGGGGGCGGTTGTCGTAAGCCGCAGGGAGCCTGAAACCGTAGTCGACGAGCGATTTTTTCCTCGCGTAGTCGCCGCGGTACATGGCGCGGATTTGCGGCACAGTCATGTGACTTTCGTCGATGAACATAATGGAGTCGCGCGGAAAGTAGTCGAGGAGCGTAAACGGCGGTTCGCCGGGTTTCCTGCCGTCGAAGTACCGCGAATAGTTTTCGATACCGCTGCAATAGCCGATTTCTTTCATCATTTCCACGTCGTAGGTCACGCGCTGCTCGATGCGCTGCGCTTCGATGAGCTTGTTTTCGTCGGTGAAGTACCTGACCTGCTCGTCGCGGTCGCGGAGTATAGCCGTTATCGCGTGCTCCAGCGTTTCGTGTGCCACCGCATAGTGCGAAGCCGGGAAAATCGCCGCGTGGTTAAGCCGCGACACAATTTTGCCCGTAAGTATGTCGAATTCGGACAAAGCGTCGATTTCGTCGCCGAAAAACTCCACCCTCACGCCGTGGTCGGAGGACGAGGCTATGAATATGTCCACCGTGTCGCCCTTGACGCGGAAGTCGGTACGCTCGGGCGCGGTATCGTTGCGCTTATAGTTGATGCCGACAAGCTTTCTTATCAGCTCGTCGCGGTCGAGCTTGTCGCCCGGGCGCAGCGAAACCGACAGTCGATAGTACTCCTCGGGCGCGCCCAAGCCGTAAATGCACGACACCGAAGCCACTACTATCACGTCGCGGCGCTCGTGCAGCGAGCAGGTAGCCGAGTGGCGCAGCTTGTCTATTTCGTCGTTGATCTGCAAGTCCTTTTCTATATAAGTATCGGTACTCGCGATGTAGGCTTCGGGCTGGTAGTAGTCGTAGTACGACACAAAAAACTCAACGCGATTGTTGGGAAAAAACTCGCGCATTTCGTTGCAGAGCTGCGCCGCCAGCGTCTTGTTGTGCGCGAGAATAAGCGCCGGTCGCCCGACGTTTTTGATTACGTTAGCCATAGTAAACGTCTTGCCGCTGCCCGTCACGCCCAGCAGTACCTGCGCGCACAATCCGTCCTCTATGCCCTCCGTGAGCTTCGCGATTGCCTCCGGCTGGTCGCCCGTAGGCTTATATTCGGATACTAGTTCAAATGAGTTTTCCATGCGTTTGCCCTTCTATATATAATTATATCACAGCCGCTAGAAAACAATCAAGCCTTTTGCCCCGACAATTTTTGCCGCCCGTGTCCGCAATGCGCAAAAGAAAATCGAGCCCGACAATCGTCAAGCCCGATTTTTTAAGCGTTTACCCGAGCACCTCGAAAATAATCGCGTCTATTACACGATAGGTTTCGGATATGAAATCGGCAAACGCCTGCTCCGCGTTTTCGCCGGTTTTAACCGTTCTTTTATTTTGTTTTATTCGGTTATTTATTTGCCGTTATTCAGTCTGTTTCGTCAGTTGCCCTTATAGTTCCAATTAACTTTTACAGCGTTTTCGGCTAAGCCCGTCCAATTAATATACCAACCGCCACTAACTGCGTCCCACGATTCTGCTTCGCAGTTTATTTTTGTCAGTTTGGTGCAACCGATAAACACTTCGTTTCCCATGCTCCATACGCTGAGCGGTATCGTTATTTCGGTAAAGGTCGTGCAGTAAGCGAACGCCTGAACTCCGATAGTCGTCACGCCTCCGGGTATCGTCACATTGGAAAGGCTTGTGCAATTGATGAACGCAAAGTCGCCAATATACGTTACGCCGTTAGGTATCGTCACGCCGGAAAGGTTTGTGCAACCGCTGAACGCGTTGCCTTTAATACTCGTCAAGCTCGACGGTAAAGTAATATTGCTCAATTTCGTGCAGCCGTAGAACATGTAGGCGGGAATTTCGGTCAGCGTGCCCGGAAGCGTTATGTCGGTGAGCTCATTGCAACCGTGGAACGCGTGTTCGCCGATTGTCATCACGCCGCCGCCCACAGTGACCTTTGCGAGATACTGGCAGTACTGGAACGCATATTGTCCGATGTCGGTTACGCTGTCGGGTATCGTCAAGCCCGTCAAACCGATGCAGGAGGCGAACGCTTCCTGTCCGATTGTCAGCAAGCCGTAGCTCATGGTAAGGTTGGACAGCTCGCCGCAACCGCTGAACGCTAACGCGCCGATATCGGTTACGCTTTCGGGTATCGACACCGTCGTCAGATTTTCGCACCTATAGAACGCCATATCCGCGATAACCTTCGCGTTCGCGTTTATGTCATAGGAGGTTATCGCTTCCTTGTCTTTCGCCTCGATAAGCACGAGGTACTTGTTGCCGCTGTTGCCGAGATACCTTGCTCCGTTGTCCTCGGTGAAGGTCAAGCCGGTACCGTTAAATGCGGTTACTCCCACCGCTCTTATCGAATCCGGTATTTCTATGCTCGTAAGGCTTGAGCAATCGGAAAACGCGCCTGCTTCGATTTGGGCTACGTTGCCCGAAATAGTCACGTTCGCAAGCTTCCTGCAGGTATTGAACGCGTCCTGCCCGATAACCGTTACGCCGCTACCGATAGTAACGCTCGTAAGCCCCGTACAATCGCGGAATGCGTCCGTCTCGATTTTCGTCAAGCCGTTGCCGATAGTCGCGCCGGTCAGTCCCGTGCAATTCCGGAACGCTTTGTAACCCATTTTCGTCACGCTGTCGGGGATAGCTGCGGTAGTAAGTCCCGAGCACCCGTAAAACGCTTCGTTGCCGACGGTCGCCACTCCGTTCGGGATAGCTGCTTCGGTCAGGCTTTTGCTGCCGTAAAACGCACGATTGCCGATACTCTTTACGCCCGTGCCGATTTTTACGTCGGTAAGATTCGGGCAGTCGTTGAACGCGCGGTCGCCGATTTCGGCAACGTTGTCGCCCATCTCCACGCTCGTGACGACTCTGTTACCGGCAAACGCGTCGGCTTCGATTCTCGTAACCCTTTTGTTGCCTTCCATAGACGGGATATAGACTTCCGCGTCGGTTCCCTTGTACCCCATTACCTGCGTGGTTTCGTCGTCGATAAACACGAACTCGAGTCCCTCGGTAGCTTTCCTTTCGGTATTCTCGTCGCCGTCGTCGGTCTTGCCGTCATCGGTTTTCCCGTCGTCCGTAGCGGAATTATCCTTGTTGTCGGTCTTGCCGTCGTCCGTGGTGGTCGTACTCGAGCCGCCGCCGTTGTCGACGTTGCCGCCGTTATTGTTGTTCTTTCCTCTGCAAGCCGCAAGCGTGAACGCGGAGGTTATCGCGATACACAGGCTGAGCAGAATTACCAGCAACTTCTTTTTCATTGTTTCTATCTCCTTTTCAAAATTATTTACTTCCGTAACAAAATTGTACCGCTTTTGCCCACAAATATCAAGCAAAATCGCGGACAAAATCGATATTTCCGATATTTTAAAGTGGGGAGCCGCACGGGGAAAGCGTTAAAATCGTTGTGCTTGCCGATAAATCATGATATAATTATATGCGATGACGACTCGGCGCGCGCGTAGCGCGAAAAACTACAAACCGTACCGAGAAATCAAGGACGCATAACGGACGGAGCGAAAAATGAAGGACAGACTGATATTACACAGCGATTTGAATAATTTTTACGCTTCGGTGGAGTGCGCCCTTAACCCCGAGCTTCGCGACGTGCCGCTGGCAGTTGCCGGCAATCCCGAGCGCAGGCACGGCGTGGTGCTGGCGAAAAACGCGATTGCAAAAAAAGCCGGAGTAAAGACGGGCGACGTTATATGGGAGGCGGAAGCGAAGTGCCCGGGGCTGAAAATCGTGCCGCCGCACTTCGATTTGTACACGCGCTACTCCAATCGGATTTTCGAGCTGTACACGCGCTTTACCTCGCAAGTCGAGCCGTTCGGTCCGGACGAGTGCTGGCTGGACTGCACGGGCTCTACCCGTCTTTTCGGCGACGGAGAGGAAATCGCGAAGCGTATTCTCGCCGAGGTCAAGAAAGAGACGTTCCTCACCGTTTCGGTGGGCGTAAGCTTCTCAAAGCCGCTGGCGAAGCTGTGCAGCGACGCCGCCGAGCCCGACGGGTACTTCACGGCGACGCACGACGATTACCGCGAAAAGCTGTGGAAGCGCGACGTTGGCGACCTCATGATGGTGGGCAGAAAGACGGTGCCGACGCTGAATCGGCTGAACATTCATACGATAGGCGACCTCGCGCTCGCGGACGAGAAGCTACTCTCCTCCGTTTTGGGCGTGAACGGCGTCAAGCTTAAACACGCGGCGCTCGGCGACGACGGCGAGCCCGTGCGCGAATATGACAAGCGGCGCAAGACCGAGAGCGTAGGTCACGGCATGACTGCGGTCAAGGACCTACTTGACCCCGAGGACGTTCGGGCGGTTATCTGCTATCTGTCCGAAAAGATTGCCGCGCGAATGATTAAGTACGGCGTAAAGGGTTCGGGCGTGCACGTCGATTTGAGGAGTTTCGAGCTCAAACACGCCTCAAAGCAAATGAAGCTGAGCCGCCCCACGCTTTCGAGCGCGGACATCGCCGACGCGGCGTTTACGATGGCTATGAGTTTACAACGCGAGCACGCCGTGCCGCTGCGCACGATAAGCGTGAGCGTATTCGACCTCTCGCCCTCGGACGGCGCGGTGCAGCTGTCGATGTTCGACGAAAAACAGGTTAAGCGCGAGAGCCTGGAAAAGGCTATCGACGGCATCAAGCGCAAGTACGGCAGGGACACGATAAAACGCGCCAATCTTATCGCTCGCGACTTTATCTACGACAAGGACGACGACGAGGACTTTTTGCCGTTCAAGCGGTAGCCTGCCGCTCTGTGCTTTAAGTAAAGAAAAACGCCTTCGGAAAGCAAATACGCCACGAACGAATCTCACTCAACGGAACGAAAAAACCGAGCCTTTTTACATGCTCGGTAATTTTCGGGTTGCTTCGATTGAGTTGTCTTTTTTTGCTTTAATCGATTTCCGCGAATTAACTACTCTTTTTTTATGCCGTTTCGGAGCGAGGCTAGTATCTTTTCCACCGACGAGGCGACTTCGGCGAGCGCGCCGTCCTCGAACGGCGAACGCAGTCCGGCGAGCGTTACGAGCTTACCGAACGGATAAAGACCGCCACGCTTGCAATGCTCGAGGTAGCGTTTCAAAGCTTCGTCGTAGTTTTTCTCGGACAGCTCCAAAAACTCCAGCGCCACGACTTGGGCGAGGCAATAATCAATATAATAGAACGGGGTTTCGTAGATGTGCATCTGGTACTGCCAGCGCGTGCCCTCCTCAAGGTACGGAATGCCGTCGAACGACAGGTACGGTCTGTACTTTTTCTCGAGCTCGAGGTAAGCCGCGTCGCGCTCGGACGGAGTCATATCGGGGTTTTCGTAGACTATGTGCTGGAATTCGTCGACAATAACGCCGTATGGAATGAACGACAGCGCGTCGGAAAGATGCTTGTACTTGTACTCGTCCGGGTTACGGAAAAATTTGTCCATGAATTTCCACGCCAGAAACTCCATACTCATGCTGTGCGTTTCCGCCGTTTCATTGGAGCCGATGCCCACAGACCTGTCTTCGCGATTCATGGCAAAGTCGAAGGCTATGGTGTGCCCGAATTCGTGCGTTACCACGTCGACGTCGCCCGACGAGCCGTTGAAGTTGGCGAGAATGAACGCCTGCTTGTAGTTCTCGAACGTAGTCGCGTAACCGCCGCCCCACTTCCCGTCGCGAGCGGTGGTATCAAACGCTTCGGTAGCGAGCATCTTGTCGTAGAATTTGCCCGTAAACTCGCTCATCTCGTGGTACATTTCCTTTGCCGCGAGAAGTATACCCTCGGCGTCGGGATAAGGCTTCGGGGCGCCGCAATCGGTCGCTCCGTCGTCGTAGAATCTGAAGTCGGTAATGCCGAGGTTAGCCGCGATTTGCGCCTTGAGTTTCGCCACGACGGGCACGATGTCGGTGAGAACGTTCTTGCGGAACGCCTTGACCATTTCCTCGTCGTAGTCTATTCTGCCCATGCGGTTGTAACCCACTTCGACGAAGCTCTTGTAGCCCATGTCGCGCGCAATGCGAGTGCGCACCTTTACCAGGCGGTCGTAGATGTCGTCGAGCTCGGCTTTGTGCGCGCCGAGCGCCCTGCCGATTGCGCAGCACGCCTCGCGTCGCACCTCGCGGTCGCCGTCGTCCATAAATCCGCGGACAAAGCTGAGCGGTTTTTTCTCGCCGCGCCAACTCACTTCGATTGTCGACATGAGCATCGAATACTCGGTGACGATTGCGTTCTCCTCCTGCTCGCCGGCTACCGTTTTTTCGTTGTGAGCGCGGCGCGCGCATTCGAGGTTTTTGAAAAACGTTTCGGGGAACAGCTTTTCAAGCTCGGCGCGGAACGGGCTGTCCAGCATTATGTTGCCGATTTCCGTCGAGGTCGAGGCGGCGACGGGTCCTATTTCGTCGTAGTAATTCTGCTCGCCTATATAAAACTCGTCCTTGGTGTTCAGCGTGTAACGCGTGTACGCGAGCGAGGCGAACGTGTAGTACTTCTCCTCTTCGGCGAGGTACTTGCGGTACGCCGCCTCCACCGCTTTTGCGCTCGATGCGTTAGCCGCAGAACGCTTGAACTTCTCTGCTGCGGCTTTCAGATTCTCGATTTCATACCTTTTGTACGGCAAGTCTTTGCATTTTACGATTTCACTCATTTTAATTGCGCTCCGTTTGTTCTTTTCGCGTCTATTGTAGCACCGTTTGACCGTCTTTGTCACTCTTTTGAGCGCGTCAGCCGCGGCTTATCGAAAATTTATAGTCTTTTTGCGGCGCCGAAAGCAAAAGAAACGCCGTCCCGAAACGGAAACGGCGCGTTTTAACGGATTTATCGGCGGCTATGAAAAAGACGGGCTTCAGGTAGTCGCAAAGCCGAACGAGATTAGCAGCGCGCGCTCGACCTTGCGCATTTTAATCAGTGAGGCTTCGCCGACGCGCTCTTTCAGTCTGCGCTTGTCGAGGGTGCGAACCTGCTCTAAAAGCGCGACGGAATCGCGACTGAGCCCTGCTTCGCCGCGCGCGAACTCAACGTGCGTGGGGAGCTTGGCCTTTGTCATCTGGCTTGTCACGGCGCACACTATCACGGTGGGCGAGTACTTGTTGCCCACGTCGTTCTGTATGACGAGCACGGGGCGCACTCCGCCCTGCTCGCTGCCCACGACGGGGCTTAAATCCGCGTAATAGATTTCGCCGCGTTTAACGTCCATGTCACTCCTTGAAACCGAGCTCCGCCCACTCGAGGTTTACGTCGCCCCAATCGCGATAGCCGCTCTTCAATCGGCTCTCGTCGGCTTCCCCGTACATTGTATGCAATGCGGAAAGCGCGGCGTGCAATATTTTTGCGGCGGCTACGGCGGCGGTCATTCCTCGCGCACGGGCATAGTCCGTCAGCGCGTTTTCCTCAATCGAATCGAGCTCGATAATGTATTTACCCATTATTTATCTCCTCTAAGCCTAGGCTTATACGTTTAATATCGATAAAAAATCGCGTTTATATGTATCACTGCACATAAACGCGACTTTTTCGACAAAATATTACGTTTTTCGCCGACAAAAACGCGGCTTGACTCTATTATTCGGCGTACTTAATCTCGACTATCACGTCGCCGGCAAGCACGCTGGTGACCGTATTCAACCTCTTCGCCGCTCTTTCGCCCGACTTTCCGAAGTGAAAGCAAGCCGCTTTGAGCGCGGCGAGCGGCGGCAAAACGCAGGCGAACGCAGCCGCCATGCCGCCCAGCACGTCGCCGCTGCCGCCCTTTGCAAGCGCGGGCGTGCCCGTAACGTTAAAGAATACGGCTTCGGCGTCGGTTACCACGGTAGTTGCCGACTTGACGGCGAGGCAAACTCCGTACCGCTTCGCAAACGCCCTTATTATTTCCGTCCGCGGCTTTTCGACGTCGAACTCGGGGCAAAGCCGCCTGAACTCCGCGACGTGCGGCGTGAGTATTATTTCGCATTTTTTCGCAAGCAGCACGGACGGATTAAGGCTGAGCGCGTTAAGTCCGTCGGCGTCGATTATCAGCGTTCCGTTGTAGTTTCTTATCAGCCACTCGACGATTTTATAATTGTCCTCACCCTTGCCCATGCCCGGTCCGATAACTATCGCGTTTGCTCCGTCCGCAAGCTCGGCGAGCGCGGTTTCGTCAAAACGCAGCTTTCCGTTTTCGGACGGTAAAAATTTGAGCATGGTTTCGGTGACTCGCGACTGATAGGCGGCTTTCATACAGTCGGGTACGCATAACGTCACGAGCCCTGCGCCCGAGCGCGAAGCGGCGACCGCCGACTCGAAACACATGAGCGGCGCGCCCGGCATGCACTCGCTGCCGCCGATTACGCGCACTCTGCCGTAGTTGCCCTTATGGGAAACGGGTCTGCGCGGCGGCAAAACCGCCTCAAACTCGTCGATTATTCTCCCCGTCGCTTCAAAGTCGATGCCGATGTTCGCGACGATAATTTCGCCTGCGTAGTTTCTGCCCTCGCCGAGCAGCAGTCCGCTCTTCACCGCCGTGAAAGTCACGGTGACGTCGGCGCGCACGCAATGCGAGTACGCGTAACCCGTGTCCGCGTCCAGCCCCGAGGGTACGTCGGCGGCGATTACCAAAGCTCCCGAAGCGTTGATTTCGTCTATCGCGCGCGCATACTCGCCGCTCGGCTCGCGGCTCAGCCCTATCCCGAACACGCAGTCGACGATTACGGCATAGCCGCCGCGCTCGATTTTATCCGTAAACGCAACGCCCGAGCGTTTAAGCCCGGCAATCAGTTCCTCGTTCCTTGGCGAGTTTTTGTCACCTACAGGCATGACTGCCGCAGAAAAGCCGAGCTCACTCAGTTTTTTCGCCGAAGTCAAGCCGTCCGCGCCGTTGTTGCCGCCGCCCGTCACAAAAAGGATTTTGCCGCGCTTGTCGGTGCGGCGGATTACCTCGTCCGCAAGCTCCGTCGCGGCTTTGTCGATAAGCTCGTCCTCCGTAACCCCGGCTGCAATCGCTTTTTCCTCGGCGGCGCGGATATTCGCCGCGGAAGCGACGCTTTTTCCGTATAACGTATCGTTCATTTCCCGACCTCCGCCATACAAACTGCGGTCGCGTTGTCGCCGTCGTGGGAAATGGAAACGTGCAACTTTGCGCCGTCGGCAAACTTTTCCGCTTCGCCGTGAAGCGCAACTTTGGGCGCGCCGTTTTTGCCGTGGGTTATCTCCACGTCGTGAAAATTAAAGTCGGTTATGCCTGCTCCGAGCGCCTTGACTACCGCTTCCTTAGCCGCGTAAATGCCGGCATAGGAACGCGACGGCACGGTCTTGCCGTCGCAGTACTCGCGCTCGCCCTGCGTAAACACGCGCTCGACAAAGCGTTCGTTGCCGATTGCTCGCGCTATTCTCGAAATAAGACATACGTCTACTCCTATCATATTATCCCTCCCGTCTGCTCCCTGTCAGTCGTAAATCTCGTCGGAATCGGAGAAATCGTATTCCTCCTCAACACGCGCCGCGGCGGCTGAAATGTCGCTGCCGTCAAACCCTCTCGCGTACAGGTGCGCCTTTAACTTGCGCATGTCGAACTTAGGGTGAGTGCGGATATACCTCTCGGCGGCGGCAAAAGCGGCTTCCTCCTGCTCGTCTATCTCCTCCAGCGCGGCTTCAATCGCCGCAGGTTCGGCGCCCAGCCTGCTCAAATCCGCGCGAAGCTTGTTCACGCCGTTTTTCGATTTGTAGGCGGCGACGTAATCGGCGCAAAAACGCGCGTCGTCGCAAAAGCCGTATTCGGCGAGCTTATTCATCGTTTCGTCGATTGTTTCCTTTACATAGCCCTTGTCGCGCAAGAATTTTCTGAGTTCTTTCTTCGTGCGCGGACGAACCGAGCATAGCTTTACCGCGCGCTCGAACGCCCTGCCGCCTTCGCTCTCGCTCTGAATCGCGGCGAGCTCGGCTTCGTCGATTTCCATGCCCGCTTCGAGGCGGTTTTTGACGACGGTGAGCGTCTCGAGACCGCACGCGAAACTGCCGTCGATATAGACGTTTACGCGCGCTTTGTTCTTTTTCTGGTGCGAAATTTCGGTGATTGTTCCCATGCTCCGATTATAGCACGATTCGGGCGGTTTGTAAAGATTTTTCGTCAAAGCGCGGCGGCGCGGCGCGCAAAAGTGCGATTTTACTCGGCAAAACGTTTAGAAAACGCAAAAGTCGCGAATAATGTTATTACCATTCCAAGGAGGATTAGATTAAAATGGCATCGAAAATGACGACCAAGACCCTGCAAGAGCTGTCCGAGCTGCTTAACAGCGAGGAGCTTTGCTACAAAAAATGCTGCAATTATGTGTCCGATTGCAGCGACCCTGTGCTGAAAAGCAAGCTGGGCAGTTACGCCGATAACTGCAAGTCGCGCTTTCAGACTCTGCTCAATTATCTGAACAATCATCAATAAGGAGGAAACAAAAATGCCTACTAACGCAAGCACCGCTAAAAAACAGACCGCCGCGGCAAAGCCCAAGACCGCTTCCGCCACGACAAAGAAACCCACTGCCGCTGCCGCAAAGCGCGGCTCCGTAACCCCCAAAACCGCAGCTAAGACCGCCGCGAAATCTACCGCAAAGTCGACTGCGAAAAAGACGACGACCGCCAAAAAGCCGTCGCCGATAAAGACCGAAGCCGCACTGAAAGCCGGCGCAAAGGTGCGCGCAACCGAGTTTGCGCAGGAGCAATGCAAGCTTAGCGACTACGACATTATTTCGGACGTGCTGGGCTCGCACAAGAACCTTATCAAGCTCTACGGCACCGCGCTGTGCGAGATTGGCTGCAAGGACCTTCGCAACGTGGTCACGAGCAAGATGACCGAGTGCGCCGAGGACCAGCTGGACGCGTTCACCTATATGAATCAGCGCGGAATGTACAAGACCGAGCCGGCTCCCGTGCAGAAGGTCAAGGAAGCTCGCCAGCGCTTTTGCGGTTGCATCAAGAACATCAAAAAGTAAGCTTCGGCTTAACGCGAAAAATATCCGCCCCGAATAAAGGCGGATATTTTTTTATGCGATTGCGTATTTACTTTCCTTGCTTTTCGGCTGCCTCGAACAAGCCGTTGAGGTACGCCGCGCCCATTGCTCTGTCGTACAAGCCGTATCCGGGCTTGCCGCTCTCGCCCCACACGTTTCTGCCGTGGTCGGGACGAACGTAGCCGTCGAAGCCATTGTCCGCGAGCGCCTTGACTATGCCGTACATGTCCAGCGAGCCGCCTGCCGACAGGTGTCCGGTTTCGGCGAAGTCGCGCTCCCCGGAGTACTTGATGTTGCGCAGGTGCGCGAAGTAAATTCTGCCCTCTTTGGCATACTTTGCTGCGAGGCGAACGAGGTCGGGTCTGCCGGCTCCGAGGCTGCCCGTGCAGAAGGTCAAGCCGTTGCGCTTGCTCGGCACGGCGGCGAACAGGCGGTCCAGGTCGGCTTCGGTCGACACTATGCGCGGAAGTCCGAACAAATCCCACGGCGGATCGTCGGGGTGCACCGCCATATTGACGTCGCACTCCTCGAGGACGGGAACGAGCTTGTTCAAAAAGTAGACGTAGTTCTCGAAAAGCTGCTCGTGCGTGACGGTCGAGTACGCGTCGAGAAGCGAGCGCAGTTCGTCCTTGGTGTAGCTTTCGTCCCAGCCGGGAAGCGACAGGTTCGCCGGGTCGAGCTTTAAGATGTCCTCCTCGCGATAGGCAAGGCTGACGGAACCGTCGGCGTTGACGTGCCCCAGCACCGTGCGCACCCAATCGAACACGGGCATGAAGTTGTAGCAAATGCACTTCACGCCGTTTGCCGCGAGGCGGCGGATATTCGTCTTGTAAGCCTCGATGTACTCGTCGCGCTTGCCGCGTCCGAGCTTGATGTCCTCGTGTACGGGAACGCTCTCGATGACTTCCATCTCAAGCCCGTGGTCCGCACACATTTTGCGCATGGCGGCGATGGATTCGTTGCTCCACTCGTGCCCGGGCGCAACGTCGTAGACCGCGGTCACGACGCCCGTCATTCCGGGTATCTGGCGGATGTAGCTAAGCGGTATCGAATCATTGGGTCCGTACCACCTGAACGTCATTTTCATAATTCTATTCTCCTTGTTGGCTTTTTCGTTTTACAGTTTGCTCAGGTCGAGCTCCACTCTTTTTCCGCAGCTTCGGTACAGCGCGAGTATAACGCTGACCGCGCGGTAAGCTTCGCTCACGCCTATCGGGAATTTGCGCCCCGATTTAAGACAGTCGTAGAAGTCGCGGACAAGGTGCAGATGTCCGTTGCCCCAATAGTCCTTGGCGATTATGTCCGTCTTTTCGTTGACGACTACGGTGTCGCCTGCGCGGTCGAACACTTTGTTGCCGAACGCCGTGTATCTGTCGCTTTTGGTCGTCAGCGAAATTATCACGGGCGTGTCGCTCACGGCGGCGGTGGTTGCGTAGAAATTAGCCTTTGCGCCGCTCTCGAACTCGATGTAGAGCTCGGCGGTGTCCTCTTCGTCAATCGTGCCCACCAGGTGATTGTTGGTCACGGTGCCCGTGACGGCTACGGGATTTCCCAGCATCCACAGCGCGAGGTCGAGCGTGTGAATCGCCTGATTCATCATTACTCCGCCGCCCTCGGTAGCCTTGCGGCCGCGCCAATCGGTGGACAGGTAATAATTCTCGTCGCGCGACCACGGCACGGCGGCGAAAATCCCTTTTGCACCCTCTTCGGCTGCAAGCGCGCGCAGCTTCTCGTTGGTTTCGAGGTAACGGTTCTGAAAGCACACGCCCATTACCGCCGCGCTATGTTTTTCCGCCGCCTTGATTGCCGCATACTGCTCGGGGCTGATGCACACCGGCTTTTCGCAGAGCACGTTTATGTTACGCTCCAAAGCGGCTATGCTCATTTTCGCGTGCTCCCAATGCGGCGTGCAGATATGCACGACGTCGGGCTTCGCCTCGTCCAGCATCTTTTCGTAGTCGGTGTAAATCGTCGCCGTGACTCCGTGCCCGGCAAGAAGCGCGCTCGCCTTGTCCTCGCTGAGGTCGCATATCGCGACAAGGTTAAGCCCCAGATGTTTTATTACGTCTATGTGAGTGTTTGCGATTGCTCCGCAACCGATTATAGCGGTTTTCATTTTCTCCTCCGAGTTTTGTATGGGATATTTTGGAAATAACACGCCGACTTTACGTTATTATCCCCTCATCAGTCGCTACGCGCCGGCTTCCCCCGAGGGGGAAGCTTGATTTAAAGGTACGCGTTTCAACAGTCATAGTTCAAGTTTTGTTTTTATTTCCTACATCGATATTTTACCACGGAATGAGCAAAAAATGCAACGGTATGCGATTGCAAATACCGCTTTATTTTGCGTTCTCTACGAGTTTTTTGCAATGCGTATATCGGCACGGTTTTTGATAAGGATAGTATTCGTTCCATGGTAGGGATTCCACGCTCGGCGCGTCGCCTCGCTCTGAATGACGAGGGAGAACGTGGACTTTTCGTTGTTATTTTAAAACTTAACGTGCAGTTTCCGTCTTACCCGTCATTCAGAGGAGCAGCGGCATTGCCTCTACTGTCAAGAGGCTATGACGTTGCGACGTGGAATCCCCTGCAGCAAGCGAATAATTATCCTTATTTAGCCCTCATCGCCTATTCTGCCGTTTAAACGACTTAAGCCCACGGGAAAAACCCACGGGCCCAAGCCGAGAAGTATGATTAAGAAGTCGGCAAAGCGAAGTTAGATATTTCTAAGCGCAAGCACGTTTTTGTCGGTCATTGCGCCGGAAATAAGCGTTACGTTATCAATGGTGTGCGTGTTGTCTTCATACCATTTGAATGCGCCGTCGGTATAATCGGTACCGGTCGAACCGCTGATTTCTACACCTTTTCCGATGCCGAAATAGCCGTCCTTTTCGGAATTAGCGAGCGAAACGGTATCCGCAAGACTGAACGCGCCGCTGGTCGCCGCAAGAGCGTGGTTGAAGTACACGTTGATCGTGCATTTGCCGTCTGCTCTTACAACCGCTACGGTAACGTTCGTCCATTTACCGGTATAACTATCGGTGTTTGGCGCCAAGAACTTAGTCTCACCGTTAATACGAACTCTGAACGTATTCTTACGGATAGTGACTGCAATACCGCTAGCCGAGCCGGGGTCGGTAGTCGCAAACAGCACTATACCCGAGCCGTTCTCAGTAAGCGCGGTCGAAAAGTCCATTTTAAGGTCCATAGAAACCGCGAACGAGCCGGTGGAAACGTCAAAGCCGTTTACGTCGTAGTAAGCCGATTTCGAGTTAATCTTAATAGCCTTATCGGTTCCGCCGTCTTTACCGTCGGCAATCGTTTCGGTAGCATTCTCGTTTTTCGTCATAGTCACGCTGCTGTCCGCAACGGAGTTTGCAGTCGTGCCGTCGGCAAACGTGAATCTAGCCTGAAGCGCGTCGGCAGGAAGCGTCATACCGTCGAGATAGTTTTCAAAGTAGGTCTGAACTGCGCCGATCGGAGCGACGCCGCGATAGATCGTAACGCCTGCAGCCGAAAGATTGTACTGGTTGGTATTAGCCATAGCACCGGTTTCAGCCCACATTTCGCCGTTGATGGATCCGACAACGAAATTCTTGCTCTCGCCGTAGGTAAACGTTTCGTCGGTCGTGAGCGACTGCGTGGTCGAACCGACCTTGACGTAGTTGACGTATGCGGTAATCGTGAGTTTATTTGCAACCGAGCGGTCGAAAGTAAACGCAAGGTGCGTCCAGTCGGTGTACTGCGCTACGTTATAGTTAATCGAGAAGTTGCTAGCTACACCCGCGCATCTAAAGCGGAACCTACTGGAGTTGGCGTAAACGTTTATACCCTTACTTACGTCGGTATTGCCGGTAGAGAACAGGATATATCCGCCTCCGCCGGAAGCGATTTTGTTGAGGTTATCAGCCATAAATGCAACGGTAAAACTGTCGGTACCGAGGTCAATACCCGTGAACACCTGACCGCCCTGCTTGTTACTGCTCTTGGTCGAAACCGTATCGATATTACTGTACACTGCGGTATCTTTTAGGATTGCCGCGTTGTAAACGGCAGTTACGTTGGCGGTTACGCCGTCGTAAGAAACGGTTGCGGGAGAAGCAACGAGTTCGTTGATCTTTGCCGTCGGAACGGTGAGAACGTACTCGCCTGCGGTCGAACCTGCCGCCACGGTCACGCCGTCGGGGAGATTGTCGAACGTTGCGCCTGCGATACTTACGGTACCCTCTGCGTCTGCGCTGACCTTAACCGTTCTGGTCACTGCCGCGCCGGCGTCGATTTCGTATTCGTAGAAGTTGACGGTGCTTGCATAGAGAGTATCGAGCGGAACGTATTTAACCGTAAACGTTCTCTCGATTACGCCGACCTTCGCGGTGACGGTTACGCCCGCTTTAAGGTCGCCGAGTTTCTCGTAAGGAATAGTAAGCGTGTATGCACCTGCGGTTTCGCTAATCGTCACGCCCTCGGGGAGCCCCGTGAACGTTGCGCCCGTCGTGATTGCGCCGGCAGCGTATTTCACGATATTGAGGTTGACGGTCTTGTCTTCGCCTGTGGTTACTTCGTCGAACTTGACGGTCACGTCGTCGACCTTCCACCCTGCAATCGCGGAGATTTCGGTGTAGTAACTGTCGAGAGCCGCAATTTCGTTTGCGGTGATAACACGATTTATCAGCATGAAGTCGTCGATACCGATAGCCATGTTGGTGTAACCGCCGCCGGTGCCGTCGCCGTTCTCAGAACCGCCCTGGAGCATAAAATCGGAGATCACGCGGTGGATATTCTTACCGGTGTAGTAACCGTCCTGTGCAAGCTGAATGAAGTTCTGAACGCCGACAGGCGCGATATCGGGGAACAGCTTCGCCTTGATGATTCCGAAACCGTCGATCTCAAATTCAGCCACGATATCGCCGGACTGTATCGTAACATCGCCGATATTTCCGCCGGTAGCCGGAGCGTTTTTCACCATCTCAGCCGCCGTGGAGTCAGAGGAAGCGCTGCCGCCGTTGTCGGAGCTTTCCGAAACAATGGAGCTGTCCGCGCTGCTTGTGTTGCTGGAGCAGGCTGTGAAGCCTGCAGCGCATACCGCTGCAAGCATACATGCCATGAGTTTTCTTATCTTCATTTTGCGTCCCTTTCTTATTGCTCTGCCGTGCCGGAGCTTTCGCCGTCCGCATGGTATTCACTGATAGTTACCGACTTCACGAGTACTGTATCAACGGCGCGGTAGGTGTTTTCGTCCGACTGGATATTACAGAGCTTTTCCACCACGTCAAGACCTTCGTATGTCTGACCGAAAACCGTCACCGAGCCAGACATTCCGAACACGCCTCCCACCTCGATGAACTTGTCGAACAGGTTCGAGAGGTTAGCTTTTTCAACGTCGGTGCGCTTTTCGCTTTCAGTCATGGATTTTTTCAGCTCGTCGATCTGCTCCTGCGTCATTGTATGGTCGTTGTTGCAGACGAGGTATCGCGCGTCGGAGTAACCCGGAAGCTCCGAGTAGGTAACTAGCGCGCCGCGGAACGGCCAGAGATCAACATTGTACTCATGCGCGAGCGCTTCGTCGTCGCTGTCGCGCCCGGTGTATACTCCCTTGTCGTTTTCATGGCCGCCGGTGAGAAAATAGGTGTCCTGAACCACCGCGTAAACCGGCAGACCGTCGTACTTTCCGGCGTTTGCGCGCTCAACGAACGCAGCCACAGTGTTCGGGCAGTATTCATCGTAAAGCACCGCGCGGAATTCACCGAGATCGGTGTCAAATATAGCTATAGTGTCGCCCTCCTGCGGAGCCTCAAGCTGAACAAGCTGAATGCTTGAAAAATCGTAGTCCTGCATTGCGTTGTAGTTCGAACTTGTGAACGTGCACCCTGAGAGAGCGAGAGTGCTTCCCAGCACGGAGAGAGCCGCGAGCGCGGCAATAATTCTTTTTTTCATCAGTATCCTCAAATCATGCTTTCTTGACGATGGTGCCCTGCCGGGTCTCCTCAACTACCCAGCCGAGCTCCTTTATCTGGTCGCGAATGGAGTCTGCAAGTGCGAAATCCTTAGCCTTGCGGGCTTCCTTGCGCTTTTCGATGAGCTCAGTGATCTCAGCGGGGATCTGCTCCTCATCGTTATTATTATACAACAGACCGAGCACGTTTGTCAATGCCGTGAACTCGTCGTTATACGCCTTGAGGGTGCCCTTAGTCGCATTACCTGCGGAAACTGCGGTATTTATCTTGCGGACAAGCTCGAATATCGTCGAAATTCCGTCGGCGGTGTTGAAATCGTCGTCCATTACGCGGATAAACTGCTCCTGAGCCTCCTTGACATCGGCGAGAGCCTGTGCGGAAGCCTCGCCCTCGGGAGCCGCCTCGATTGCGCGGTTCAGAGTGTCGCGGCAGGTGTAAAGTCTCTGGAGCGCAGCCTTGCAGCTTTCGATAACATCGAGTGTGTAGTTGAGCTGGCTTCTGTAGTGAACGGAGAGCAGCATGAAGCGGATAGGCTCGTAGGCGTATTCCTTCGAGAGATCTCTTACCATGAAGAAGTTGCCCTTCGACTTTGACATCTTGGCGCCGTCAATATTGAGCATTCCGTTGTGCATCCAGATATTTGCGAGGGGCTGACCGGTAGCGCATTCGCTCTGTGCTATCTCATTTTCATGGTGCGGGAAGATAAGGTCTGCGCCGCCGCCGTGAATGTCGATGGTGTCGCCGATGTAGTGGCGGCTCATAGCGGAGCACTCGATGTGCCAGCCGGGTCTGCCCTTGCCGAACGGGGAATCCCAGTAGGGCTCGCCTGGCTTAGCAGCCTTCCATACCGCAAAGTCCATCGGGTCGCGCTTCTTTTCGCCGACCTCGATGCGCGCGCCCGCCTGGAGATCCTCAAGCGGCATGTGTGAAAGCTTGCCGTACTCCGGGAACTTGGAGGTCTCGAAGTAAACGTCGCCGTCGGCCTCGTAAGCGAAACCCTTTTCAATGAGGGTCTTTACGATGTCGACGATTATATCCATGTTCTCGGTTACCTTCGGGTGAACGTCGGCACGGCGTACGTTCAGACCGTCGGCGTCTGTGAAGTATTCTCTGATAGCATTCTCGGAAACCTCGTGAGCGGTCTTGCCGAGCTCGTTTGCCTTCTTGATTATCTTGTCGTCGACATCGGTGAAGTTCTGAACATAGAAAACCTTGTATCCGCGGAACTCAAGATACCTGCGGAGCGTGTCGAATACGCACAGGGCGCGGGCGTTTCCGATGTGGATAAGGTTGTAGACCGTAGGACCGCACGCGTAGATTTTTACGGTGCCGGGAGTGATGGGCTTTAGCTCCTCTTTCTGTCTTGTCATGGTGTTGTAGATCTGCATATTATTTTTCCTCCTGAGAGTTATTGTTCTTGCTGTCAAGCTGTTTTTTCAGGTCGTCTATCTCCTGCTGCAAACACTCTATCTTGTACATGTGTTCGCAGAGGAGCTGAGAAACCGGATCCGGAATGTGGATCTGATCGAGGTCGCTGTTGCCTACGCGAACGCCGTCGCGCTTCACGACCCTCGCGGGAACACCGACTGCCGTGCAGTTCGGCGGGACTTCCTCAAGAACTACGGCGTTGGCGGCGATTTTGGAGTTGTCGCCTATCTTCATCGGTCCCAGAACTCTTGCGCCCGCGCCGACCAGCACGTTGTTTCCCAGGGTCGGGTGGCGTTTTCCGGTGTCCTTGCCGGTGCCGCCGAGTGTGACATTCTGGTAGAGCGTACAGTAGTCGCCGATTTCAGTAGTCTCGCCGATAACGACGCCCGCGCCGTGGTCGATAAACAGACCCTTGCCGATCTTAGCGCCGGGGTGTATCTCAATGCCGGTTCTGTTGCGGCAGCTCTGGGATATCCACCGGGCAATGAAGAAATGCCCGTGTTCGTAGAACCAGTGCGCCCTGCGGTAAGACCTCACCGCCTTGAACGACGGATAAAGGAATATGACCTCCAGAGCCGACCGCACGGCGGGGTCACGCGCCTTTATCGAATTTATCTCTTCTTTGAGACGGTCAAACATAGTAACCTCCGGGTATCATGCTAAAAGGAACTGCACACCGCGTACAAAAAAACCTCCGCACCGGTGTGGTGCGAAGGCGTTTTACCGCGGTTCCACTTCGCTTCGGGCAAATGCCCCTCAAAGCCCCTTAACGCGGGGAAACGCAGACGGCTACTGTGATTTCGCCGGCCGGGCTCACAGCCGCACTTTCACCGGAGCCTTCCGCAGCGCTCTCACCAATGCGCCGCTCTCTGGGGGAGGGGAACCCGGGTACTCTGACTGATCGAAGCCTTTGTTACAATTAAGTATATTATACTCTATCCTGCGAAAAATTTCAAGTAGGGACAACGTTTTTTTTTTAATTTTCATCAAAAATTCACGTCAGGAGAATGAACGCAAGCGCCGCAATGAGCTTCATATCGGCTTTTTCGCGCCATAGAAGGATTATAAGAGCGATGATAAGCAGCGAATCCCTGTCTCCGGTAAGCTTTTGCAGAATTCCTCCGATGTTTCCGGGCGGCGGGGAGCATTTCCGCGGCTGTTCAGAGCGGCATTTTCCGACTTCCGGTGCGGCTCCGCATTTCGGTTCCCCGCACTGACGTTCACCGGGATCTTCCTCCGGCTTGCACGAGGAATTGTTGAAGGACTCCACCGTGCGGTAAAGCGGAGACTGCTCAGAATTCCAGACCATATTTATCCCCCCAGTTTTCCGAAAATACCGCTTTCTTTCAGCAGCGGGAGCAGCTCGATGAGCTTCAGCAGCCGCATCGCAGTGTCGACCTTGCCGCGGTTTTCTTCCCGCAGAAGGGGTTTCAGCGCCATGAGCAGCTTCTCATCGTCGGAGGTGTTCCCGGCAGCGCTGAGAAGTCCAGCGATTTTTGCCATGCTCCCGAGGTCAAGCCCGGAAAAAAGCCCGCCGTCCTGCGAGACTTCGTCTTTGGAGCCGCTGTCCTCCGGTGCGTCCTCGGCCAGCGCACGGAGAATATCTTCTATATTGTCCATGCGCCGTACCTCCTGTTCGCGCTATTTCATGCTGCCCAGCAGCTTGAGTACCTCCTCGGGTGAGCCTGCGGATTTTAGCTGTTTCATCAGTTCTTTATCCGCAAGGACGCGGCGGAGCTTTTCTTTGTCGCTCTTTGTCAGTATCGACGAAAGCGCGCTCAGATCCTTCTTTTCGATTGTTTTCCTGAGGCTTTCTGGCGATGAGCCGAGCTTTTCACTTGCAGACTTTATCAGATTGTCAAACTCGTTGTTATTCATGACATGTACCTCCTGTGATATGGCAGATTGTGTAAAGCTGTGTGAATTTTTCGTGAAAAAACCTCAAAGCCCCCTTTAATTCAAATCATTTTTATGATATAATATGTATAACTAGAACGTAAATAGAAAAATTATACCATTCGGAAAGGAAACCCATAGCTTGAAAATATTAGTTGTATCAGATACGCACCGCAATTTTGCAGTTCTGGACGATATCGTAAATGAAAACCTGGACGCAGACCTGATAATACATCTTGGCGACGGCGAAAACGAAGCGCGGGATATCCACAATCTCCACCCGGAAAAGCCGATGATCTACGTTGCGGGCAACTGCGACTACGGAATGCACCGTTCAAAGGAGATCGTGACAGTGAGCGGCTACAAGATCTTCTGTTGCCACGGTCATAATCAGAATGTGCATGCAGGTCTTGAGGAGCTGGTCGAAGAAGCCAAGCAGAACGACTGCAAAATCGCGCTTTACGGACACACGCACCTCCACCGCACCGAGGTGATTGACGGAGTGTACGTAATGAATCCCGGCAGCCCTGACAGCCCCAGGAACCACACCGAACCATCTTACGGGATAATAAACATCTCCAGTGACGGCGAGATTAGAATGAGTCTGATGAAGGTGAAAAAGAGTGCTGAACCGGATAATAACGCTTGACGAGGTCGATTCGACCAACAATTACCTGAAGCTGAACCGCGGCGAATTACCCGACGGGACCCTTGTGACTGCAAGGATACAGACCGCCGGAAAGGGAAGGCGCGGTCACGAATGGCTTGCCGACCAGGGAATGCTGCCGCTGTCGCTTCTGCTGAAACAGCCCCCACACCCTGACACGCTGACGCTGTGCGCCGGCGTCGCGGTCTGTGAAGCTCTTGAGCCGCTGCTTCCCGGCGAGGAGCTTGGAATCAAATGGCCCAACGACATCATACTGCACGGCCACAAGCTATGTGGTATTTTATGCGAGAGCGTATGCTTTGGTTCCTCAATGGACATAGTATGCGGTATCGGGGTGAATCTCGCTCAGACTGCGGAATTCTTTGAAAAGGCGAATATCCCCCACGGCGGCTCGGTGGAAATGCTGACCGGCGTGACGATAAACGACAGGGATAAGCTCGCGGAGGACATCGCCGAGCGGCTTTACAGCTACTCCAGGTCAGGCTTCGAGTCCGTGCGCGAAAAGTACGTCAAACGCTGTCTTACCGTTGGGAAGAAGATACGCATTATCGAAAACGGCAGTGAGCGCGAAGCGTTCGCCGAGGGAATCGCTCCGAACGGGTTCCTGATCTGCTCCGACGAAAACGGCAGGTTTGAGGTAAATTCCGGAGAGGTCAGCGTACGCGGGCTGATGGATTACATCTGAGGTGCTGAATGATCGAGAACGAATTCAAGATAATGCTTTCAAAAGAGCAGTACGACGCGATCCATACGCTTTATAGCTGGGACAGCGAGGTAGAGCAGGTCAACTGGTATTACGACAGCGAATCCGGTGAGCTCAGCGGACGGCATATCACATGTCGTGTACGTACTTTAGGCGGCAGATTCTATTTGCAGGTGAAACTCCCGGCGCACGAGAACTCAAGCGGCGCCGTTTCCAGAATCGAGCTGGAGCGCGAGCTTACCAGTATTCCCGAATTCATATCAGGCCAGGAGCTTTCCGAATTCAGCGGCGCGGCTGGACTTCCCGATGTAAAGCTGCTCGGCTCGCTTTCGACCTACCGGAGTGTGAAGCGTTTTGACGGTGCGGAGATCGACCTCGACAAAAGCGAATATTTCGGCAGGACGGACTTCGAGCTTGAAGTCGAGTACACCGACGAAACGTCGGCGCAGGCTGTCATTTTTGAGATAGAACAGCACGTCACACTCGACCGGAAGGCTCCGGTTACTGGAAAAATCCGCAGATTTCTTGCCGAGTACCAGAAAAATCACAGATAAGCAAATCCCGGAGCGAGTACTCCGGGATCATTTATTGCTCTGAAAGTTTCTTTTCATCGGCGGCTGAGTAGTTCACCACGAATCTGCCAGCGGCTGAATCAGGCGGCGCGGAGCCTTCATCGTAGTATTCGTCAAGCGGCGTAACCCGCACACCGCATTCAGTGAATATTCCGGGAAGCCCGGAGTCCGCCGGAATGTCCATCAGGAAGTGAAGCCCGGCGTTTTCTTCGGAAATGCTGTCCTCCCCGCAGGTGCGCACCGCCAGGGCGAGGGTGAGTTCCCGTATCCTGCGGTAGTACTTGCGCATACGGCTGATGTGGCGCTCAAAATGACCACTTTCAATGAACCGCGCAAGCGTGTACTGCTCGAACGCGGGTACCGGGCAGGAGCAGAATCCCAGGCGCTCCTTCCAGCGTTCGTAAAGTTCCTGCGGCAGGCAGACGTAGCTTATTCTGACCGACGGGGCAATAGTCATGCTGAACGTATTCATGTAGATAACGCGTCCGGAAACGTCCATGCCGAACATAGTTGGAAGCGGCTTTCCGCCCCAACGGAATTCGCTGTCGTAGTCGTCCTCGATGATGTATCCATTGCGCCTGGAAGCCCATTTCATAAGCTCCAGCCGCCGGGAGATCGGCATAACTATTCCGGTGGGGAAATGGTGAGCCGGGGAAATATGAGCCACGTCCACATTTTTATAGTACAGCTCGTCGGCAAGTATTCCGTGCTGATCGATTCCGATTGGGAGACAGAGCGCGCCGTTCAGCCGATAGATACGCGCGGGCTTATGATATCCCGGGTTCTCAACGGCGTAGGTAAGACCGCTTCCAAGAAGCTGCACCAGCAGGTTATTGAGGTATTCAGTACCAGCTCCGACGATTATCCGGTGCGGAGGTACCGTTATTCCACGGTAGCTTCTCAGGTGAGCTGAGATAGCCGCCTGAAGCTCCGGAGCACCGCCCGGCGGAACCGGAGCAAGTATTGCGCTCCCTTTTTCAAGGATCACCGTTCGCATTAGGCGCGTCCATACTGAAAATGGGAACAGCTCATTTCCAAACTGCTGCGGAGGTTTTGCGGTTGTTTCTTCACGCTCGTCATTTTCAGCTTGTGCGGAAGTTTCGGCGGCTTGCGGCGCGGGGAATTCCGCAGTGCAGACATAGTAGCCGCTGCGCTCCCTTGCGGCGATGTAGCCCTCCGCCAGAAGCTGCGCGTACGCGTTCTCAACTGTGACTACGCTTATCCCGAGCCGCTCCGCTTGGGCGCGCTTTGAAGGAAGCTTCACCCCTTCTTTGAGCTTTCCGCATATGATCTCCTGCTTTATTTCGTTGTACAGCTTTTCGTAGAGACTGGTTCTGCTGTTTCTTTCCATTGTCGTCACTTCCCGGATTCTAAATCGTAACTTGCTGAAATGTAATTTGTTTTGATAAGCGCCTTATATTTATTATACAACATTTCAGCATTATTTGCAATAGCAGGAAATAGTAATTGACTAATGTTGTTTTGTGTGATATAATCATTATATGAAAATAATGTCATAAAGGAGATTTTAACATGAGCTTCAATATACATGACCTTAACCGCAACGCCTGTATGCTCAAAGGCCCTCTGCGCAGCGAGGGCTACGACTGGTGGTGGCACAGCTTTACCGGAGTCAACGTACGCACCGGAGAGGAGCGCTCGTTTTTCGTGGAGTTCTTCCTCTGCAACCCGGAATTTGGCGGCAGGGCGCCGACATTCGGTCAGCTTCCGTTCTGCCGCGATAACGGCGTAAAGCCATCATACCTGATGGTGAAAGCCGGCGCGTGGGGCGAGGGAGCCAAGCAGATCCACCGTTTTTTTGGCTGGAATAAGGCGAGCGTCAGCCAGGTTGCTCCCTACTCCGTTTTAGCCGACGACTGCTTCGCTTCTGATTTTGTGCTGAAGGGCAGCGTCGACCTTTCCGAGGAGGAATGCGCAGAGCACCCGGAATACATGTGTTCCGCCGGGAAAATGCGCTGGGATCTCCGGCTTGACAAGCAGATTGCATTCAATGTGGGCTACGGAGCCGCAAAGCCTTTCCGTGCGGCTCAGGCGTTTGAAATGTACTGGCATGCCGAGGGCATGAAAACCGCCTACACCGGCGAAGTTGAGTTCGACGGCGAAAAGTACGAAGTCACCCCGGAGCGCTGTTACGGCTACGCAGACAAGAACTGGGGCAGGGGATTCACGTCGCCCTGGGTATGGCTCAGTTCCAGCGACCTGTTCAGCAACCTGACCGGAAAGGCGCTGAAAAACAGCGTATTCGACATCGGAGGAGGTCAGCCGAAGGTTGCCGGAATATCCCTCGGCAGGCAGCTTCTCTCCGCATTTTATTATGAGGGCAGGGAGTTCGAATTTAACTTCTCGAAGCCCGCGCTGTTCACACAGACCAGATTCGACTGCGGCGAGACGGAGAATGAAATCAGGTGGCATGTTTCGCAGACATCCGCATACGGAAAAATGGAGGCTCGTATAAGCTGTCCGAAGTCGGAAATGCTGTTCATGAACTATGAAGCACCGGACGGCTCCATGCCGCTGAAGCGTCTCTGGAACGGCGGAACGGGCAAGGGCAGAATAAAGCTATACGGCAGGGACGACGACGGAAAGCTGTTCCTTGTCGACGATATACGCGCGGAGCATGTCGGCTGCGAATACGGAGAGCGCTGCAAGTGAATCAAAGATGGAATTACGCTGTACGTTCAATAGTCTGTATTACTCTTGCGGCAGCAATGGTTGGCGTATCAGAACTGCTCGGTGAAAAGGAGATAATATTTCCGGAAATAACCGCGCTGACCGTCGGAGCAATTGCCGCTCCGAAGCACTCGTGGAAGGTCAGCCGCGCGCGTATGATAATTCTTATCGCTGTATGTTCTGTTATCGGAATACTGATAGTAAGGTTCAGCCCGTTTCCCAAAGCGGTAGGATTAACAGCGGCTTTTGCTCTGTGTCAGGTGATTTATCTGATGTCCGGAACTAGTTTTGCGCCGCTTATTTCTGCTGCGGCGCTGCCTGTTCTTATGGATACCGAAACAATAATTTATCCGATATCGGCAGTGACTATGACGGCTCTGACCTGCCTGGCACAGTACATTCTTGAACGCGCCGATGTGTGCGAAAAAGAGAATTTTGTGCCTCTCGCAAAGCCGGATAAATTCAGATGGATATCTGCTATAGTAAGAGTAGGAGCAGCTGCAGTTCTGGCGTTCCCGCTGATACATTTCGGAGTGCAGTTCTGTATTGCTCCCCCGCTTCTGGTTGCGTTCACGGAGTTTTCAGATCCGCAGAGCAAGGCGCGCTCAAAGCCGGTAAAAACCGTGCTTATAATTACGGGCTGCGCCCTGACCGCCGCTTTGCTGAGGTATCTGCTGTGCTGTAATGCGGGACTGCCGCTGACCCTTGCGGCGATTCTGTCTGTTGCTGCGGCGCTTATCATAATGAAGTTCGCCGGGCAGTTCATTCCGCCGGCGGGCGCGCTTGGAGTGCTTCCGATGATTATACCGCAGGAAACTCTGCTGATATATCCTGCTGAAATCCTTGCAGGAGCCGCCGTATTTATGGCTGCCGCGCTGTGCTTCCGAAAAAAAGAGACATAAGAAAACACCCTGCTGTCAGCGGGGTGTTTTAAATTATTGCAGCAATTACGAAAGATCAGCGCGCATTTTCCTATGAAACACAAAAGAAGCGAGCACCGAGAACAAAGCTGCATAAGCCGCGACGATCAGAATATGAATTCCGATTCCGCTGAATTCAAGCGCAGCAGCCATTCGTGCCGCTTTAACGCAATGATAGAAGGGAAGCGCCCTGCATACGCCGAGCATAACTCCGCCCGCGCCTTCCGCGTCGAACCACACGCAGCCAAGCAGCGAGGCAAGAGAAATTATGATCGAGCAAAGCCCGGGAGCCGCCTTTTCATTGAAAAGCGAACCGAACAGCAGTCCGGCGGCGATAAATAACACTGCGCCGGGAATCAGCACAACTACAGCCATTAACGCACCGCCTGCACTTATCGTGTTTGTTCCCATCACAGCCCCAGCAGTCATGGAAGCCGCAAAAGTGATAACAGACTGAATAACAGAAAGCGCAAGCACGGGAAACGTGTAGCCTGCAATAAAATCAAAGCTTTTCATCGGGGACGCATACAGCCGCGTCAGGAACGCTCCGCTGCGGTCTTTTGAGACCGACAGGCATGTGAAAAGCATGATGAACGACTGCCCGAACATCGCGATACCCCCGGCAAGATTCTCAATATTGAAAATCGTCATTCCTGATTCGGGAGGTATGCTCTGGTTTACAATGCTCATTATCACCAACATTACAAGCGGGAATCCAAGGCAGAATATGTAGCTCAGCGGGTCACGGAGGAGTTCCTTCAGGTTCCGGCCGGAAAAAGCGAGTACTCTGTTCATGCGTTCACACCTCCCTCGCGAGCTTCAGCGATTTTTATAAACGCGTTCTCCAGGCCTTTTTCACCGGTCAGAGCTTCAAGTTCGGACAGGGTTCCGACCGCGCGGAGCTTTCCACTGACCATAATTGCAATACGGTCGGAAAGCTGTTCTGCTTCCTCCATGTAGTGGGTGGTCAGTATCACGGTTATGCTTCCCTTGAGTGACTGTATAGCGCTCCAGAGTTCGCGGCGCGCTAGGACGTCCAGACCGAGCGTAGGCTCGTCGAGGAACAGCACCTCCGGCTCCGAAATAAGAGCCATCGCGATGGAG
>OIGD01000933.1_pt1 | contig 30508 bp, 17 predicted proteins | sample 1582211 | NCBI WGS metagenome assembly OIGD01 (sample SAMN04414078, study PRJEB24778) | human gut metagenome | material: faecal | host: Homo sapiens
CGACCGCTGCCGAACCGACCGCAATCCCCGCAATCGCCCCGCCCGAAAGCCCGTCGTTTTTGTCGGGAACGGGGGGATTTTCGCTGTCAGCCGTAAATTCGTCGTCAGCCGTATTTTCGCCGTCTGCCGTGCCGCCGCTCGGTGCTTTGTCCCCATACACGGCGGTAAGAACTCTTTCGTCCGTTACCTCAAAGGTATAACTTTTTTCGGCACTTACGATTTCTCCGCTTGCGTCCTGCCAGCCTTTGAACACCTTGCCTTCTGCCGGATCGTTTGCGGTTACGGTTATGCTTTCGCCGTGCGCATAGAATTTACTTTCGCCGTTTATTACCACGTTGTGCGTGCCGATTTTGGCAATTCTGAGTTCGGTGATTTCGTTACCGTTATTGTCAAAGTGCCTGCCGCAAACCGTACAATCTTTGTGTCCTTTCGTGCCGAACACTTCCGTTGTAGCAGGGATTTCATCTATCCACCCTCCAAAATTGTGTCCTCCGGGATTAACGGGTAGTTTTAGATCTTCCAGTGTGGTTTCCTGCTTGTTTTCGTCCACGAGTTTTTTACAAGCCGAACATTCATAGTGCGCCTTTATACCGTTCTGCATGCAGGTGGAATTCGTTTTCCCGACAAGCGTGCTAAAATCGTGTGGGGCTTCGTCCGCTTTCTCGCCGCAGGTCTTGCACTCATAGAAGTGCATGTCCTTTCCTACGGTATATACCGAACTGAAATTGTGCCCCGCCGCAGGTAGGTTCGCAACCGAGTCGTTCCACGGCTTCGTGCAGGCGGCGTCGAAAAATTCTTTTCCGCAACCGACGCAGGCATATTTATCCTGCACGCCCGCTTCGGTACAGGTTGCAAGTTTTCCCATCTCTTTTATCGTCACGTTTTCGTGTATACAATCAGTTGCTCTCCGCGTTTGAACGGTGAACGTTATTTTCGTCATATCAGCGCTTTGTTCATATCTCATCAAAGTACAGCCCGTAATATTGAAATCGCAAAGCCATCTGTCGATATTCCCTGCTTTCAAAGTCGGAAAAATCTTCCCCTCGGGTGCCTGAACCGTAAAACTGACTTCGCACGGAACGCCCAGGTAAAACAACCCTTCAATCAACGGACCGATGCTTGTTTGGTCTACCGTCACCTCAAATCCGTTCTTCTCGGTGATTTTTAGCGTTTCGGGAAGATTTCCGGCGAGCGGTTGAGAAACTTCAATGTCCAAAGACTGCACCGTGTTTTCAACGCGCAATAATACCAGAATAACCAGACTTCCGTCACCTGATCTGATCTGTTTGCTCAAAAGTTCGCCGTTTGTTACAGTGACGTTGAGGTCGTCAACGCTTGCGGGGAATTTGCAGGTTGTGTGCGGCTTGAATGAGTAAACCATGACGCTGTTGTTGGTAATATATACCCCGCCGCAATCGGCAGCATTGCACAATGTGTCGTTGCCGTCGAGATCCGAAGACGCTTTGTAATAATAAATTCCGTTGGGAATGACGTTGCCTTTCACGACGTTGGGATAAAACAACGGGCTGTATGCCATTCCTTTATAAAACTCGGGCACGTCGATTACGACTTCCCTTATATATTCGTCCGAGGAACACTCGGTGCAGATTCCGCCCACGAAACTGTGCGCCTTGAAATCACCGTATTCGCAACCGCAAACGTCGCCGTTATACATATAATCACACTTTGCACGCTTCTGACAGGTTGCCACGCCGCCTTTGGGAGAGTGTCTCAGATCGGCGTTTTCTTCTCCGCAATACTTGCAAAAGCCAAGATGTGTGTATGTTCCGTCTCCGTTGCCGAACGATCTGAATTCGTACTGATGCCCCGTAGCGGCAAGATACTCTTTTCCGCACGCCTCACACTTTGCGCCGCTTAAACAGGTCTGAATACCGCCGCTGTGTTTTTCCTTTATGATGTTACCGCTTCCGTCCTTTTCAACTTCTCCGCAAGCGCACTGAAACACGTGGCGAGTCCCGTCGGCATCGTCCGGCGCAGCGGCAAAAGTATGTTTTGCATCCGGACGATTCAGGTCGCCGCACGTTTTGCACTTCGCGTTGCAACCGGAATAAAAATCGTGGCTTTCGTATCCCGAGCCTTTGTCAAAAGCAGGGGCAACGCCGGGGCAGGCCGGGTCGCTGCATTTTGTGTAGCCGTGATGGTCCAAATCGATCTTCTCGATTTTTTCAACCCACGTATGCTCGTGTCCGCCCGATACGGCTGCAATCTTGACGGGAATATCGCAGGTCTGCCCGTCCGCCGCCGTTGCGGTGATGTACATCGTTCCGCCGTCCATTGCGTTCACGGCGGTTAGCCGGTAGTAGCAGGTCGATTCGTCAAAAACGTTGCTCGTTTGAATTTCCGTACCTATGGGCGCAATCTTTGCCGCATAGGTGTAGGGACCGGGCGCGCCTCTGAGCCATATTCCCGTGTCGGTGTACAACGTGCCGATTTTGCCCGTTTTTTCTACGCCGATTTCAGGATATACGGTTTGCGTATAACCGATATATGTCATACCTTTTGAAATGACAAAGTCCATTTCTATTTCCGTTGTAATGGCGTTTTGTCCTGCGCTGTCCCAAAGTTCGATATCCTTGCCTTTGCCAAGCTCCGCGCCCAAAATCTGCATATTTCTTTTGAGCAGAGCTCCGTCTTTGGACAACCTATAGTTCTCTTTCGGCGAAAAACGGACGCGGATACAATACGCAACGTTCTTCTCCACGAGTTGATTTTCAACTCCGCTCCACGGAAGCGACGCTTTGTCTTTTTCCCACAGCGTTATTGTCTGACCTTTTTTGGATATGAAGAGGAGCGTTGCCGTATAGTTTGCGCCGCTCGGCACTTTGAGCGTTCCTTCCGCTTCGTTTTCAAATTCGAATGCATCGGCAAGACTGTCGCCTACGTTTACCTTTCCGAACGCAACGCCCAATGTGTCAATCTGCGTTCCGTCTTTTGCGTATACTGCAAAAGTCGGGCTTGCAAATACAATGCCAAGCATAGACGCAAGGCAAATCGCAAGCCGCAAAGCTACCGTTACGATCTTTGGTTTACTTGTCTTGTAGGGTGTCATAAAATGCTCCTTATCCGTTTGATATTTTGCTTGTTGTTGCAAATGGCACTTGACTTTCGCGCGCGTGTGTGATATACTGTAAATGCACGCGGTGTTTCTGTGTCCGCAACGTTTGAAGCATCCTCAGTATAGCATAAACGCAATGAAAAATCCCCCACCCAAACCTTAAAAAGGTGGGGAAAACCGAAAAAAAACAAATTTTTTTTAAAAATTCGGTGGGCAAACGCTCATGCAACCGATAGCGGAGGATCGATATGAAAGGGAAAACCAAAAAAATTGTTTCATGGTTTGCCGTCATTGCGATGGCGCTCGCAATCCCATTTGCTTTTTTTTCCTGCAAGAAAAACAACACCTTGCTGGACCCCCAAAACCCGACGACCCTTACGATGTGGCACGTTTACGGCGAGCAGGTCAATTCGCCCATGAACGACTTTATCGAGCAATTCAATGCAACCGTCGGCAAAGAAAAAGGAATCATTATTAACGTTACGCTGATGTCAAACGCCTCGCAGATCGGAGAAAAGCTGAAAGACGCTCAGACAGGCAAAGCGGGATCCAAGGAAATGCCCGATTTGTTCTTTTGCCATTCGAATGACGCGCGCGGCCTCGGCACGGACAATCTTCTGAATTGGAACGATTATTTTTCCCCGTCCGAACTTGACAAATTCGTCCCCGATTTTTTAAGCGACGGAATGGTTGACGACAATCTTGTTGTGTTCCCCGTATCCAAATCGACGTATATGCTCTTCATCGCAGGCGGAGTTTTCGACAGATTCGCCGCCGACAAAGATGTTTCGCTATCTGACCTCGAAACCTGGAAAGGCTTCTTCTCCGTTGCCGAAAAGTATTACGATTGGTCGGGCGGCAAACCGTTCTGCGCGATAGATTATCTGATAAGGATTGCAGAACTGTGCGCCATATCCGACGGAGAGAATATTTCTTATAAAGACGGTTGGTACGACGCAAACAACCCCGCTCTGCTAAGCGCATACGAGATGTTTGCCACGTCCATCGCCAAAGGACATATTGTCGTATCCGATTTGTATTCCAACACGCAGGTTATGACGGGACAGACTTGCGCAGGTATCGGTTCTTCGGCTTCCGTTCTTTATTACAACGACGAAATCACCTACCCCGACAATACGTCGGAAGCCATAAATCTGAAAGTCTTGCCCATGCCCCAACAGACCGGCAAGCAAAAAGTCGCAACGCAATCGGGCGTCGGGCTTTGCGCTTATAAAACGACCGACCGGAAAGCCGAGGCTGCAACCGTCTTCGCGCGGTGGTTTACCGAGGAGCAGCGCAACGTGGACTTCGTTCTTTCAACCGGATATATGCCTGTAAGAACGGGGGCTTTCGCCAAAATCGGCGAAAACTCCTTTCAGTCGGACGCCTACAAAAACCTTTACGCCGCCTTCTCGAAAACCGTCGCGACCTGCACTTTTGTGAAAGAACCGAACTTCGACGGCTATTATTCCAACGTGCGCACGCTGTACGACGAAATCCGCAAAATTCAGAAAAGCCTTCCATCGCTATACGCGGCGGGCGAAACCACGGAGCAAATCGTCGAGAAAATGAACGCCGCGCTAACGTCGCCTGACACAAAATAGCGAAGCAACCGGAATATGAAACTCATAGATTTCAAAAAGAAGAAAACATCTATGCATCGTAAGCTTTTGTTATACATGCTTACGCTTGTTCTCGTTGTCGTGATGTTTATCGCAGTCGGCTTGTTTTTCGTCGGGCAGTTTTCTACAACAACGGAAAAATATTCAAACAATCTGACTTTTCAAAACGAGTTTTATACCAGACAAATCGAAAAATACTTTGACGGCATTTCGATGATGAGCGAAATGCTCGCAGCCGATTCTTCGGCGATAATAGACGCGTATCTGAATGAAAAAGGAATTCATGTAAGCGCGCTCAACGATTCTCAATTGTATACGGAAGGCGTGCAGGAAGCTCTTTTCCCTAAACTGAAAGAAGAGTTGCTGAAAGCGGACGCTTCGGGCGCATTTATCATGCTTAACGCAACCGTGAATACCGGCAAAGCCAACTCGGATAAATCCAAAACAGGACTGTATTTTCAACGCAGTACCCTTGACCAAACAGATGAAACGCTGCTGCTGTTTCGGGGCAGCGCGGAGCTCGGAAGAAAAAACAACATCATGCCTCACCGCAAATGGCGATTGGAATTCAGAACCGATTTCGTACCGCAAACGGAAACCTTCTTTAACGAAACGATCGTCAAAGGAAAAAAATCCGTGTTGACCGATATTTTTACGCTGAACGGAACAAGCGAAAAAGCAATGGCGTTCATTACGCCGCTGTTCGGCGCCGACGGCTCGTATTACGGCATTTGCGGGTTTGAAATCTCAAATAATTACTTCAAAGACTTCTTTGCTCAGCCCACAAGATTAGAGCAACTGACCTGCACCTTTTCCAAGTCGGCAGAAGACGGCAAAATCGACTGTGAAAACATATTCTGGGCAGGCGTTCTCGGCGGCTATTCCCTGAAACCGAACGGTACGCTCGTACCAAAGGAAATGAACGACTCGCTCACCGAGTTCTTGGGCGAAAACACTTTCGTTGCCGCTAAAAACGAGGTTACGATCTGCAATAAGTCCTACACCCTTGCAGTTATGCAACCGAAAAGCGAATTCGACAAAACCGTGGCTGTCAATGTCACAAGAATCGTGTTGGTATGCTTTTTACTCGTTTTTTCCGCCGTTGTGCTGTGCGTGATTTTTTCGAAAAAATTCGTTTCCCCGGTGATAAAAAGTCTTGAAAAAATACGGATGCAGGAGCATGCCGGAACAAAATCAGATATTATCGAAATCGACGACTTGTTCGTCTATCTTGCCGAACAGGACAGACTTCGCGATCTCGAAACGGAAACCCTGAAACGTCAGAACGAAGAACTTGCAATCGTAACCGAAAACCAGACAAGCGAAATCGACAAGCGGCAAACGGAAATCGAGCGGCTGGCTTATTCCCGCAAAAGCGAGATCGATCCGGATAATTATGAGGCATTCAAAATCGGCTTAAAAGAGCTTACAAAAACAGAAAAAAACGTTTTTAACCTCTATCTGCAAGGCAAAACCGCAAAAGAAATCGCCGATACACTTCATATACGCGAAAGTACGCTCAAATTCCACAATCACAATATTCTGGAAAAGCTCGGCGTGTCTTCCCGCAAACAAATGCTGCGCTACGCAACTCTGCTGAAACAGGAAAAGCAGAACGAATGACATAACTGAATTATCGTGTACTTTGCAGGACACCGTGAATCGCCTGAAAAAGCAAAAAAACAGATATGTAAAGACGAACACTTGGTTGTTAAAATTTACATAGGGAGGTTTTTGTGAAAAATAAAAGAGCAAAAAGATAAGGTGAAATTTAAAGATGCTGAATTTATAATTGATTTCTTCTTGAAATATGTTCTAAAAGCTGCATAGGAGACGCGATGGAAATTTACAAAAAAGCGCTGCTAATTGCATTTCAGGAATCCATTCGTATAGGGCTTGTATCGGTGGGACTTTTTGTGGCAATTTTGGTGTTGATAAGAAAATTTATCAAAGATAAGGCTCTCCCAAAATGGCTTTTATGGGTTTATACCATTGTAGGTATCGTTATAATCGGAGTTGGCTCTGTTAAAGATTTTTATATCTTGCATGATATAAACGAGAAAGCGTATATTACCTATTACGGAAAATACAAACAACGTGTAGAGGGGTATAACGATTCATATTATGCTACAAGCAATACACTCTTTTCATTTTTCTATGTCTCCTCTCGCCCGCCCTTTCCGGTACGGGAATCTCTGTGCCTATCAGTATAATGACCTTTGCCCGTTTTGACAAATGTGCGGGCAGATATTATTATTTGACCGAACCAGCCTCAGTATCGACGCTTTCGATATTGTTTTGTCGAAAGTGTCGATATTTTTTCGTCGATACCATTGACAAAAACCAATTTTGTGGGTATAATAGATATGTATAAACAGCAGGAGGTTTTTGAAATGGCACTTCCCATCAATATGGACGACCTGATCAATCAGCGGGTCGTTGAATCAACCAGAATCGAGTTCAAGGGTGACTGGAACCCCAATCCCATTATTCATAGCATCTGCGCTTTTGCAAACGACATTGATAATGTGGGCGGCGGCTATCTGGTCATCGGAATTGAAGAAGAAAACGGCAGCCCCGTTTTGCCTCCCAAAGGAATTGCACAGGAACGAATCGACCGGATTCTGAAAGAACTGATTGGTTACTGCCATTGCATAGAACCGTTATATCATCCGATTGCGGAACCCGTTTTATTTCAGGGAAGCTATATCATTGTGATATGGGCTCCGGGAGGACACGGAAGACCGTACAAAGCATCGAAGGATGTCTTTTCGGATAAAGCGAACAAGCTGTACTATATCCGGAAATTCAGCAGCACCATCGTCGCATCTACCGAGGAAGAAAGACAGTTATTTTATGTCTCATCGGATATTCCGTTTGATGACCGTGCCAATCTTGCCGCCGATATTTCCGATTTGGATATCGGACTGATGCGGCAGCACCTGAAGGAGATCGGCAGCAGTCTGTACGATATTTCCCTGAAAGAGGATCTTCCGAAAATTGCGAAAGATATGCAGCTTTTATCCGGTCCGGCTGAAAATATCAAACCACGGAATGTCGGTATTCTGATGTTTTCCGAACAGCCGGAACGCTATTTTCGGTATGCCAGAATTGAAGTTGTGGATATTCCCGATCCCACAGGAACCAACATGACGGAAAAAGTTTTTACCGGTCCCATTCAGCGGCAGTTAAAGGATGCCTTAGCCTATATCAAAAACTATATTCTGAAAGAAGCCATCATCAAAGACGCGCACAAAGCCGAATCGGTCAAAATTTATAACTATCCCTATGCGGCTGTGGAAGAATTGCTTTCCAATGCTGTCTACCACCGCTCCTATCAGGTGGGTGAACCGATTACCGTCAGGATCACGCCGCAAAGTATTTCCATCACGAGTTTTCCGGGCTTTGACAGAAGCATTTCGGACAAGAGAATTGCCGCGTTTGATATTACCTCTCCCATATACCGCAACAGGAGAATCGGCGATTTTCTGAAAGAACTTCATCTGATTGAAGGACGCAATACCGGCTATCCCACCGTTCTGAATGCCTTGCGGGACAACGGTTCCCCCTATCCCAAGTTCGATATGGATGACAACCGAACCTACCTGACCGTAACACTTCCGGTTCATCCGTACTTTTTACCGCAGGTCGAAAATTCTTCAAAAGAACTTGCCTACCGCGAAAGGATCTTTGCGGCACTGAAGGGAAAAAAGTTATCTGTGAACGAACTTTCAAGAGCTATGGGATATAAGGGGATTACCGGCAAACTATCTTCCACAGTTGAAAAAATGCTTGAAACAGGCGCTCTTGAAAAAGTCATGGCAGGTGCCTATGTGAAGTTACACATTCCCGGAGATGTGTAGAAACCCGCCGCGCGGGTTCCGGAGAGGTTCGCACCGCCTCCGATCAGTAGCAGATGCTCAGGATATACGCCACATAATCGGCGAACTCCTCGCTGATTCTCTCCCGGACATTGACCTTCCTGCAATACAGTAAGAAGTAGTAGAGTGCTTCCGTAATGCGCCGAAATCGGCAATCTGAAAGGGTTCTACAAGGTCATCAAACGAAACCGCTGCATTTTTCTCAATAAGAATCTGTCGGAACGCGAAGCCGCTCCGGTCTGCGGGCATGAACTCGGACATCAATCTGATCGCATTAAAAATATCTCACCTCATCGAGATGGGATATAACCTGCGGGGATTGAGAGTAATTCAAGATTTTTGAGATAATAAAAAGAGTGACGAGATAAGTATATTTCTCGACACTCATAGTTGAGTTGTATTTATTAAATTTATAAATGGGTATAGCTATGGCTTGTGCTGAAGTTATCGCTTTACAAAAATCCTATGAAACAACATACCCATCCGCTCAATAATACGAAACGTTTCTATTGCAAAGCTCTTGAAAATAAACGTTTGATAATTTGCTTTATACCTCTTACAGACTGACGGTTACGAGCCGTCATCATAGGAATCTCACCTCCGCCGGGATGCCCGCCGGCCGCGCGTTTTGCACAGAAGTATCATTATCACCGTTATCTGTCTTCGCTCTCCGCAAGTAGTAATCTTGCAGCCGTTCACAGAAATTCAACATCCAACGTGTTGCTCCGCGTTTCTGTGGCTTGTAGGTCTCCCTACTTGTCAGCCAGCCGCGAAAGCCGAGGCTGCGCAAATTGGGCATGGATTTCTACGATTTCCCCGCTTCAGCCGGTACCGGAAATTTCCTTGAGTCCGAATTGCCCGAAAAGATTTGGGTTAACGAATCGCCCGAGGCAGAGCAAGCAGACTTTGTGATCCCAATCTCCGGCGACAGTATGGAACCGACATTCCACAGCGGTGATCGCGTCTTTGTTGTGAAAGATGATGCACTCGAAGAAGGTGACATCGGCATCTTCATTGTTAATGGCGACGCATATATTAAGGAGTTGGGCAACAAGTGCCTGATCTCGCATAACAAAGCATATAAGCCGATTCCGTTGCTCTCGACTGACAGCGTTTATTGCTGCGGAAGAGTTCTCGGAATAGTTAATGATTGAATTATCAATTCAGGAATCCAAAAACATCTCTAACAACAAAATCCACCTGACCTTTTACAGTCAGGTGGATTTTGTATTTGTGCAAGTGGCTTATGATTTCTTCGCTTTATCCGATCAGGAAAATTTCATATTGTTTTTAATAATATGATTCAGCAGACTAATGCGTTCTCATTTTGTGCGTTCAAATAGAAACAGATTCTGCTTTACACTTCGGTTTCGGTTATATTTCTCTGCTCTGTAGTCCGCTTTTCGATATACAGTTTCAAAAGCACTGCCGCCTCATCGGTAATAACATGTTCCATGCGGCATGCGTTTTCTTCGGCAATATCGTTACTCGCACCTATAAGTTTCAGCGCATTTGCAATCGTCTTATGTTTCTGTTCTATGTTCTCTACTTTCATAAGACCACTTTTTGTTAATGTTATTTTTCCTCGATAAAACTTCACATAGCCGAATTCTTCCAGACGCTTCATTGCATTATGAACGCTCGCCTTGCTATATCCACGCTCCTCCGCAACATCAACAGAACGCACTATTCCGTTTTTCCTATGCAACGCATAAATCGTCGCCAGATACATTTCCTGGGATTCTGTGTTTTCAACCATTTTCCATCTCTCATAAGCACTTATTTTTTCTTGCGTTTCGCACCAAGAACTATTGCTACAACAATACCGCCCAAGACAACTATACCACCAACCAAAATCAGGATATATCCCCATATCGGCATATGAAACGCCACGCCGGGAACACACAGAATAATCGTTCCACTTTTGTTCATTTCAATATTGACATAGCTGCCACCATTTGACACATTGAGTTTAGTTACGCTTCCATCCTCCCCCAACAAATAAGCAACTACTTCATTGCGGTTATATGTCGAATCAGCTTTTATACCTATCGTTACACACCCGTTAGGCTCAACCAAACTTCCGTCCGCAGAAACAAGTTCTACGCCGAATACTTGAAATCTGTCGGCAATCGTTGCCATTTTGCTTGCCGCTGTCTTGTAAACAGTGCTATCGGCTTCGATTTTAGAAGCAAGCAACATAGTCCCATCGGGCAAAACACTATTTTTGTCATATAGTTTTGCAAGGCTGTCGCCACTTATGCTCGAAGTAATTTTAACATCCTTTTCAACATAAGTCGGATTGCCGTGAGATGTAGTATAAGATGGTGATTCCGCATGATACACAATGTGATATTCACCCGCATTGTCAAGCTTTAGTTTGTTGCCGTCAAGTTCGACTTCGGTTCTCTCTCCGTCACGGATGTAATACGCTTTTACGGTTACATCCAAGACTTCATCACCGAGGTTGGCAGTTGCTTCGCGAATGATAAAGGTCTGACCTTTGGTTGCTTCGTACTCGCCCCCCGAACTCGTGGAAATTACGGGAACAAATTCTGCGGGACGTTCAATAGAAGTATCTTCAATTTCTCCTATTTTCTTTGCCGAAGAAAGGTTAAGGTTAATTGTGAAAGAGAACGTTTCACCTCTCACCGATACATAAACTGAAAACGGCAAAGTTTTTTGCAGGTTTTCTTTGGACAATGTGTATGAATAAGTTTTTCTGTTTCCGCTATCTTCGGTAATGCGACAGCCTATTTGCTTACCGCTTTCGAGATTGAGTGATAAATTCTCCATTGAAGAAGAAAGCTGCGTAAACGAAAAGTAGTATCTGTCACCAATTTTCTCGACCACGGCGGTCTTGTCGAAGTATTTTTCAAGCATTTGCTTTCCCATACCCGACTGCCCGCCGAAATCATAACTCATTTCATACTTACCGTCTTCGCCGTCAATAGGCGTTGCCGCATACGCCGTTAAGCCAACGCTCGTCGTTATAATCAGCGCTCCACACATACCCAGAACGGCACATAATGCTATGGATAATAATTTTTTAAACTTAGTCATTATGCGTTCTCCTTTTCGCCGAACACGGCATACAGAACAACAGAACCATTATACTTGCCCGTCTGATCGTTTTTGCTCGAGAAACTCTGCTCTAATGGCGTGTTTTCAAGGTCGATTCTCGTAAGCACACCGTCAACCATTACAGCCCAGTATTTAAACTCTTTGGTAGAATCGGTACACTGAACGTTTTTGAGCATGTTGAGCTTTGCTTCGGTAATCTTTTCCGCAACGGTGAAACCTTCGAGACATTTGCTGTCTGCGCCAGGTTGACTGCGGAAAGTCACCCTCTCGCCACTTTCGTCAATTGCCTGATAGGAAACGTTAAGTTTTCGCTTAAGGATAAGTTTAAGGTTAAATCCTTCGGTTACACGATAGCCGTTTTCGAAAGCTTTGTCTGTAGAGCCGACGTAAAGATTGTTTTTATAAACAAATCCCGTGCCTGTAGAATCCTGGAAAATAGCTTTGTCCGCTATCCATTCCACAGCTTCGTAATCTTTGTACTTATTGAATTCGTACCACTGACGGAAGTCGAACAAGCTCATCGTATAGATGCCGCCGCTCGTGGGGCGGTAATAAGTCATCTCGCCGAGAGCTTCTTCCTTGCCGTCAACTTCGATGGTCGCGCTGACTTTGATGCCTTCGTCCCACAAAGCGTAAACGACGGGATTAACGGTTTTAAGTGTAATGCCGAGCCTGCCGATTGCCGAGCCTGCCGAAAACAGACGGTCGTCGCCGTCCCACGACGAACTCCATCCCCAAAGGCGATCTTTACTTTCAACGAAAGCGTTATAATCAGGCGATGAATTTGTTTTCGCCATGCTTACCGTCGTGGTGTAATACTGATAGCCGTCCTTTTCGACATAGTCGATTTTCGAGGAATCGAAGGGATGTTCTATATCGGTGACGTAAGTTACGTCGATATCGCAATTTCTGTCGTATACGATTACTTTCTGAGCGAATGTAGCTTCAAGCGTATATGTATTTGAAATGCTTTCGGGCGGATTATAATAACAATCGAATACGGCGTTTCCGTCGAAATCGAGACCGAACCAGAAATCCCATACAAGAAGATATGTACCTTCTCTTAAGAATGTGAATTCTGCGCTGTATGTTCCTGATTTATCAGCCATATCGCTGTCTTCCGTGCGGATGTAGTTTACACCCGACAATTTATACACATGGAAGGCAGGTCTGTTAAGAGGCAGATAATCTTTTGAAGCAACTTTTGGCTTTTCTATACTCAACGATTCGCCCGTGAAGAGAGCCGCGTCGCCGTCTATAAAGGTGTACTCGGAAAGATTTCTGCCGTCGAGCGTGAAATGACACATTGCTCTGAGCATTGCCGTGTCGCCGTACTCGTCGGCATAACTAAGCCGCACTATCGCGTATCTTTCGTCTTTTACAAGTTCCCACGCTTCCGCTAAGCTGTCAACCGTTGCCGTAGAATTTTTAAGGTATACGGTAAGGGATTTAAGCGACAATTCGTAAATATTGGTAATATCACTGTCGGTTACGCGCAAGTAATAAGCTGCAGGCAAAGCCATGAACTGCTCTTCGTTATCTATAATCGCGGACTGCAATTCCGTGTAATCAACTTTTCCGCGGACGTCTGCGCCTTCTTCCGTCTTTTCGTATTTAAGGTCGCCGCCCGCAAGCGTTTCATCGCCCGAGATGAAAGCGTAATCGCCGACCGCTTCGGCTCTGTATTCAAGCCATACCGAGCGGAACTCGCCGAATCTGTTTACGAGTCTGAACTCTACTCTCATCTTCGGTTCGGTCATCTGGAAGACATTGATAGCTTCGTAACCGTCGCTGAACTGATTGTATACATGGGAATATATTCCGTCGGTATATTCATAAACGGCAACGCGTAAGAAGTCTGTTCTCGGTTCGTCGTCATCATACTTTCTGAGGTTGTGCGATGAGAATTTATCGCCGAGCCACGTCCAGGTTACTTCGGGGACTGGAACGTATTTACCGATTTTATAACGGGCGTTTGTAACATATACGCCTTCTGTCTCGTTATAAGTCCACGCGTCCGAAAGAATTTCATATTCGGGTTCTTCCGCAGGCATAAGCGTTACAAGACAGGTACGCGTTTTGTCGTCGGCTTTTTCGGTGAACAAGATTGCCACACCGCTGTTTCCCATTGTGAACGAGCGGGAAAGATTCATAGATTTAGAAAAATCCACATCGCCGCTCTTATCGAGAGAATAAGCCTGCCACGAGAGATTTGCCGCCGTTACCGTGGGATAAACCTTCTCAGTGTAAAGCGAAACAAGGTCTACCGTTTCGCCGGTTTTTACCGTCTTGCCTATATCCGTCTTTTCGATGGTGAAGTTAGTCGCCGAAACGTCTATAAGGGTTAAAAAGTTAGTCGCCGCCGAATAAAGTTCGCCGTCCGTCTTCGGGTTGTATCCGAAAACATCATATGTCAAATCGAAATATGAAAACGCGTATTTCATTTCCGAAAGGTTGCCCGCCGCCGTCTGAGCTGTAGGGGCAATCGTCATTTTACAATCGAAATTCTTATCGCCTGTATTTCCGCCGTCAGTTGAAGCAAAGAACATGTTTATCATGCGAACGGACAGACTGTAATTTTTAAGCAAATCGAACGGGGCGTTGCTTCTCGGGAAGTCGTCCGCAACAGAACCCGCATAAATCGCGGTTGAGCTTCTGTAAGTGAAGCTGTCTCCCGAAACGGGCGTATAATTCCAGTCGGAAATACGAACCATACTGTCATACGAAATCGTAAGTCTGCGGTAGGAGAACGGGAAACTGAACATCTGCTCCATTGCACCCGTCGAACCGCCGTACAAAATGATGTCGTTTGTCAGTTCCGTGCCGAGGTCGAACGTGTAGTAGTACGCGCCAGTGTCCGCATGGAATTCGTAAGTAAGCGAACCCCACATCTTCGCGTTTAAAATCCCCGGGCGATAATAGTTATAATAATTCGGGTCGTCATCCTTAATCTTTACAATGTTCTTCTGGTTGGTGAGGAAGTACGCAAAGTCGCGGCAATAACCCGTTGTGCGGTTGAAGAAATCGTCCCCGGAAAGGTTACCGAAGATATCCGAGTTATACGCGCTTAAAGGTTTAACAAGGGTGTAATGTCCGTTTTCCGCCACGATGTATGCGTAAACCGGGTGGAAATAATCGAGCATCCCGGAAGTTTTGTCAAGACCGGTGTAGTGGGTGGGCACGAGATATACGCCGTTATCGAGTTTTCCGTCAGTGTTTATGAACGACTTCGAGAAACCTATAAATCTCGTTATACGGAAACTTACCTTATAAGAAACCGAACACTGCTCTCTCGTTTCGCTTCCCGTAAGTTTTGCGCCCCAGTTGTAATACGCAATGTTTAAAGTAATTTCGTCCGCAAGATCCAGACCCGAGATGTCGTAATAAATCGTCTGAATTAAGCTCGTGCGATCGAGAATACTTAAACCTTCGTTTATTCTTCCCTCAGGGTCGGTTACAGTGTAAGTCTGAACTTCAAACTCCCCGCCGCCGTTTTCCGCAAAAATAGGTCCGCGCTCGCGGCTGTTATACTGTATACGCAAAAACGTGCCCTTGTCGTTCTTTTCGATATGCGTTTCGTCGGTTACTATATCCTCGGCAAAGTTAAACCAACCGTATTTATCGGCAAGTATGCCTTTAACAACAGTCTCTTCGATTATATGCGCTTCAAAGTCGATATCATAAGTACCGTTGTTTACAATGGCTTCTTTCTCCCACTTAGGATATAAGGTGACGTTCTTCATCTGCCAGTAAAGATCGCCGTTTTCAACGTCGCAAACCTGGGTTAATGCAGAATCGAAATACCATCCCGCAAAAACGTAGCCTACCTTTTCCGGCGTGGGCAGTACGGGCATATTTTCCGCCGAGTAGTACATATCGGAAATGGGCGAAGCGAGATTTGTCGCGTCGAACGTAATTTTGAATTGCGTGTTACCGTACTTGTCGATGATTGCGTCTTTCGGGTCGGTCGGATTGTTCGTCTTGTTTGCGCAACCCGCCATACCGAATAAGCATAATATCACCATTAACCCCGTAATCAATCGCAGTATAGAATTACTTTTCAAGGGTAACACCTCCGAAGTAAAAAACATTTAATTTCTTTTTTTCGTAAAGCGGACGTTTAAAGAGTCCGCTTTACGAAATATGTTTTAGATAGCCTTCATACGAATTGAGCCTAATCCGTCGTCCGTATAACCGACATACCAACCTTCTTCGAATACGCTTGCGCATTTTTCATCGCTGACAAGTTCTTTCAAATACTTTCTGCCATTGATTGCACTACCCATATATTTGGGAGAATATTTGATTGAACTAAGGTTCTCGCTCTCGCAATCGGTAAACGCGTTTTTGTGAATTTTGGAAACGCTGCGAAAATAAAGATTGGTTTCTCCGGTTAAGAAGTAATAAGCTCCTTCCATAATTTCGTAACGAACAATATTCGCTTCATCGGAAATATCTCCGAGGTCGATCTGGCAGGACATTTCGTTTGCGTTATAACCACCTGCCGATGCTACAAATTTAACATCCCATACAGTGTAAGCCGATTCGCCCTCGCCTACCGTCGATTTTGAAACGTACTGATAAATACCGACAGGCGCCTGATATTGCTTAACCATAGATTCAACGATGTTTGCATACGAGAAGAAGAATTCGCCTGCTTTAAGGTCTGCTTTCGTGGACATTGCTCTGTTTTCTTCGCCGTCCGCGATGGTGAACGTCATAAGAGTCCGAACCTTGAACGCATACGCGCCGATTTCCTTCATATCGGAAAGAGCAAGAGTTATCGTTGTGATAGCCGAGCCTTCGAACGCGCTTGCACCGATTTTTTCAAGTTTGCATGCGGACGAATCGACAACTTTCAACGCTGCGCAGTTATAGAAAGCTTTTTCACCGATTTCTTTAAGCGTTGCGGGAAGAAGAACATATCCGATTTCCGCGTTGTTTGCAAATGCGTTTGCATCGATTTTAGTTACTTTAAGGCTCTTTCCGCTAACCGTTACGTTTTCGGGAATAACGACGATTTTAAGTCCGTCGCCTGCGGAATAAGAAGTTTCCGCGTTGAAGCCCGTAATCGTAGCCGTTCCGTCGCCGTTATCCTTTGCGTTGTATCCGCCGTCTGCGGCATAATTAAAGGTTGCGTCGAGATAAACGTTTGCGGTGAGTTTTTCATCTACACTGTAATCAACACCGATATTCGTCAACGAAACAAAGGTAAGTTTGTTGCCTTCGTAAGCGGCTTTAAGAGCTGTTCCGCGTTCGTTATCGATTGCTTCGAGAATCTCTTCAACAGAGAGTTTATCTCCTTTAACTTTGTTGAGCGTAGCTTGATAAGTTTCGCCCGTAAGTTTGTTTATGTAATTTACGGTAACAACGGGAGTATCGCTTTCGCCCGTGTAAACTACTTTATCTTTAAGGCTTGTAGCATCACAGAATTCGTACATATCTTCGGAAAGAACAGCCCAACCGGTAGGGTCGCCGATGAATGCCGAATAAGGAAGAGTTTCGGGATAATCAGCCTGTTTGATGTTCAAAAGCGTGATGCTTTCCATCGAGCTGAAAATTGCATAACCCGTGGGAGCAACGTTACCTTTAAGGCCGTTGGCGTACTGCTTATCGAACAAGAACGTTTTGCTCGAATACTGGAACGCCGCTGCGGGATAACCGGATATATCTTCGTTATAGCTTACATAAGAGAATGTGGAAGGAAGGTTGAGATATTCAAGGCTACGGTTGAAATAAGTTCCGACCTGAATACCCTTAACGCCTTCGGGAACAACGACAACTGTATCGTTCGTTACGTCCGAAACGAGAATCAAATCTCCGCTGTGACCCGCTCTGTCGTCAAGCTTATAAATGCGGTTGCCGTCTTTATAGAAGTTGCCCGCTTTTGCGTTTTCCTTGGTGTGGCTGAACGTAAGATTGCCAGGAACCATGGAGAGGTTCTTTACACTGTCGGGGATAGCGATATCGAAAGAATACTGCTCGCCTTTGTTATACTGTCCGTATCCGTTGTGAGAAGCGTAAGTGTTTGCCCAGAAAGAACCGATGATAACTTCAACGCCGTTGGGAATTGTGATTCCGTTAAGTTTGTTGAGGTTGTTGAAGCAGTTCTGAATAACCTTCAAAGAGGAAGGAAGGACTATTTCTTCAACAGCCGAAGCCGAAGTGGAAATAAGGCTCTCTATGGATTCGATTCCTTCTCCGATAATGACTTTTACGATAGAAGCGTTGTTGAGAATTTCACTTTCGAGACGAACGGATTCAACTTTGTAAGTTTCGATCGTGCCGTCGCCGTCTTTATCGAAAGTGATCGTGCCGAGAATGGATACAACGGGAGCTTCTGCGATTTTTGCAGCGTTTTCGGTATCGTCGTAAGTACCTTCGTTACCATACATGGTTACTGAAAGGTTACCGGTAGCTTCGTTGGTCTGATACTTTAAGAAAGGCGAACGCCATTTAACGGTGATAACGGTGTTTTTGTTGATTTCCTGAGCGAAATCGAATGCGTTTCCGTTTTCATCGACATAGGAGATGTCGCGGGCGGACATGTAGTTTTTCCAGATGCACGCTTTTTCTACGGTGGAAGTTACGCCTTCTTCCGTCTTAGTCTCCTGCGTTACGGGGTTTTCGTACACGGAACCGGGATTTACGGTCGTGGTATAAACATCCTGATAGCCATCGTTAAAGGTGATACGAGCAACGCTCTTTGCATAAAGGTCATTCGTTTCGGTTTTATTGTCCCACTTGGTGGTGTAGTTAGCGTTGGTGTACCAGCCGTCAAATTCAAGACCTTCACCGGGGTTGTAATTACCTTTTACAACGTCGATAAGGTTTTGCGTACCCTGATCAACACCATTGATATGTACATTTACTTCAACAGGAACGAACCGTGCGTAAACAGTTACACTCTTGGTTACATCCTTTCCCGTGAACGGAGTGCCGGTGTAGTCTTTATTTTCAAACCAGTTTGCGAATGTATAATATTGTTTTGAAACCGTCGGGAGTTCTACAACTCCGTTTTCTGCGGTGTATTCCGCAACCTGCTTCCATTCAGAAGATTCTTCATCTTGCATCATGAAAGTAACTTTGAGATCGTCTGCTTTGTCAGTTTTCCCACACGACGCAAACAGAGCGAGTCCTGCAAGTAATGCCACCATTACGCAAAGTATAGGTAACAACTTCTTTTTTACTGCTGTCATAATTCTTTCTCCTTGTGAAAAAAATTAAATTATATAATCACCGATTTTATCGGATAATTATCGTTAAATATCGTATCTCGAAAGTATTTCGGACGGGCTTTGAGTGAGCACAAACAAATACGGAATGAGTGAAATGCCTACCATAAGTAATGCGCTTATAACAAATGAAGCCGCAGTAAGCCCTATAAAGGCACCAAATGCCACGTTCATTACAGCATATCTTGCACAAAGCAAAGCCGTCACTATAATAAAGCCTACAAGATAAGTTATTAAGTTACCGAATACCGCCGCCATTGTTTCCTTAAACAACAGGTTTCCTTTGTTGACGCCGATTGCACGGTAAATGCCGTATTCCTTGCTGTTCTTGACACTGCCAGACTTTTCGATAAAGAAGTAGATGAGATACATAAGCACTGCTACCGCAATGAACACATACAAACTCTTCAAAGCTGTATCGAGTTCTTCTTTATTCTGTGCCTGTTGTAATGACGCAAGGTCTGCCTTAACAACACCTCTGTCGATAAGTCTTTGTTCAAGCGAAGCAAGTTGTTCGCCGCCGCTTGTCGAAATCTCGAAATAATAATTCGACTCACTGCCTAATGCGTCAAGGTTCGGCGATATGTATACGAAAATGTTGTTAAGCGCCGTTTCGGTAACGTATATGCGGATGTCCGTGGTCATTACCGTACGCGTTAACTGGAACTTGCGTATATACATCGGGTAACTGTCGGTAAGAGAGATAAATTCGGGCGATTTTAATAAGGTCGCGTTCGCTATCTCCATGCGATAGTCCGCCTGCGTGGTGTCGCTCATCATCTTGTATACGGCGTTACGGTTGATTTCAACAACGCACTGGTTGTCCATAAGATCGAGCGTTTCACCATTGTATACGCATATTTCCGCCGAATAGCTATTTATCGTCTTATTTGTTTCAGAGTCGATGAAATCTGAATTGAAGAACAAATTTGTATTATCAGTAAAACGAATTTCCTGATATACACTTAGAAAGTTAACATAGTCGACGCGGTTAAAATAAACGTAAGGATTATCCCCTTCCACTATTCCGCTTACCGCGTAGTCCTTTTCAAAAAGTATAAGGGAGAGCGAACGATCGTTTTCAAGTTCTTCTATACGCAGTTTGTTTTTAAGCGTTTCAGCAAGAGCTCGAGTTATAAGTACTTGTTTGCTTCCAGGCATTTCACCAAATTCAAGTTTCATGCTCTCCGCGGTATCGTCTTTTTTTAACGCTTTAGGTGCATAACTTGCGGTTATACCCGAAAGAGATTGCAAGTTGTTGTACGAAAAACTGCCTTCCGCATAATCCATTTCGAAAAAGTCGATTGTATTATATAAAGTCGAGCTGAGCTTTCTTACTTCCGAATAGTTGCCCATGCTCACGTATACGCTGTTGTCGTCTATCGGTTTGTTGTCCGCTTTTACGGACAACGCTTCAAATGCGAAAAACGAGAAGAAACAAACGGCAACCGACATTACGAATATGAAAATCTGCTTGAATATGTTGCCGCTCGATCCCGATTTGTCCTTATCGGCGCGGAGCGAATGAAGTATGTTTTTAAGATTGAACAGTTTGCCGTTCTTCTTCGCCGTACTCTGATTGAAGTCGGATAAATCGGTAGTGTTTACCGGTTCTTCTTTCACGTTGCCGTAAGTTATTTCGGCAAGTTCGGCTTCGTCGATTTCGGCGTCGTCCACAAGTTGTCCGTCGACGAGCTTGATGTGGCTGTCGGCGTATTTCTTAATAAGCGTAACTTCGTGCGTTACTAAAACTACGAGTTTTGTTTTGGATATCTCCTTCAAAATATCCATTACTTTATAGGTATTCTGCGCATCAAGGTTGCCGGTTGGCTCGTCCGCAAGGATCACATCCGCGCCTTTTATCAGCGCTCTCGCAATCGCCACTCTCTGCTTCTGCCCACCTGAAAGCGCATCCCCTTGCTTGTTTTTGAAGCGCTCCATATCTACAAGTTTCAACACTTCTTCACTTCGGCGTTCGATTTCTTTCTCGTCTTTGAAGCCCGCGAGAAGCATTGCATTTCGCATTATTTCCGCGATCGTGTAACCACGCTCCAGATAGTAGTTTTGGAAGATAAATCCAATTTTCTGATTACGGATTCGATCTACATTTCCGCTCATCACTTCGCCGTCCACAGTGATTTTACCGCTGTCGGCTTTCTCCAACCCGCCAAGTATGTTGAGAAGTGTTGTTTTGCCGCTACCCGATTTACCAAATATAGCAACTAAGCCTTTATCTGGCAACTCAAACGAAACACCTTTTAATACTTGATTTCTCGCCGAAGAATGGGGGTTAAATGTCTTTTTAATATTTTCTACGCGAATCATTTATTTAGACCCCCTTCTCAAAGATTTCCGAATGGATTGTCCGTTGATACTTCTGTTAAATCCGAACGCAACACATTCAACGATCAAAAGTAGCATAAATTCAACAAAGAAGTAATTTCCAAAAGATATAAGCGGCAACGAACTAAACGGAATAAGAGTCGCAATTAAACTGGCCATCGGCAAAAGCGCAAGCGTAGGCAAAAATATGAACGCCATTTGCACATACAGGGATCTCGAAGAAATTTTTCTTGAAATTCCAAGTGTTCTGTAGACTGCGAAATCCGCCTGAAAGATTTTGACTGAACGCATAAAAATTACCGAAATAAGCATGGCGAACAGCAAACTTGCCGCGATAAGAACAAGATACCACAAAATATCGCTCGTAAACACATCGCCGGCATTCTGGACATACACATCGGAATCAGAAAGCATACCCATATATCCGCTCGGCAGGCTCTTCACCGCCGCTTTTGCGTCGCTGTTGTTTGCATAATACAGCGCACTCTGTACCGCTGTTTTTTCATTTGCAAACATTGCAGCATAATCATCGGCATTCATCTCAACAATGAGTCCGCTGACGTCCTCATTCTTTTTGTTTGAAGTAAGCACAATATAGGATTTATCGGTTTTAGCATCGAAAACAACCTGTTTACCATCCGCCACATAGAAATTGGAATTGATTAGATTGATTTCGCCCGCTGCAAGTTCTTGATTAATATCGAAAGTAAACACCGTCGTTTCGCTATTACCGAGCTTCATTACCGAATTCACCGCTTGCATCTTTTTACCATATGCGTTAAGATCATCATATCCAATATAAAGCTTCGGAGCAATTAAGTCAACCGACGTTACCAACGTTATGTTTTTAATGCCGATTTCGGCATTTATTATCATGTTCTTAATCGTTTCCGCATCTCTGTCCTGCGACTTTGCCATAATCAATACAGCTTCGCCAGCTTCAGGACAATATTGATACGGATCGTAAAGGCACGTAAGCGTATAAGAACTACTCAAACCGCCACGCTTCGGAAGATTTATCGTGAATTCAGAAAGATTTCTGTCGAGTAAGAAGTAACCCGCATTCGTTTTCCCCGCAACTTCATCCAAATCTGATTGTGTAATTGAATTAGTACGATTAGAGAGAATCACTTTTCCACTTACACCCGTTCCATCGAGTGGAACCTGAGTCGGTCGGATAAGCGAATTGCCGAATACCGAAATTACGAGAAATAATGTTATCGCGCATACGAACAACGCAAAACTCATCATCGCCGTAAATTTAGGACGGCTTTTATAGTTAAGCGTACCGATGTGCATCGTATTTTTGAAGTTCTGCCACTTACTCGACTTTACTTCTTCTTTATCCGCACTCGTTTTCGGTTCAGGTCTTTTGATTACATTATCTTCTTTCACCGAGCCGTCAAAAATCGTAACTCTTCTTGTAGCGTATTCGACAAAGAATTCCGGGTTATGCGTAACCACGATGACGAGTTTGTCTTTTGAAACAGCTTTTAGCAGTGCCGCAACCTCTTTACTTGCTTTTACGTCAAGGTTGCCTGTCGGTTCGTCCGCCAAAATTATCGGGCTGTCTTTCGCTAATGCTCTTGCTATTACGGTGCGTTGCTTTTCACCACCCGAAAGCTTGCTACCTTTACGGTTCTTTTGCGCCACAAGCCCAACTTTTTCAATAAGGCCTTCGGCTATTTTGCGACGTTTCGCTTTGTTTTCGATACGAAGTAGGGCAAGTTCTACGTTTTCAAGTACAGTAAGATTTTCTATGATGTTAAAATCTTGGAAAACCATCGCGATGTTTTTCTCGCGATATTTTTCCCAATCGGTTTCGGAATAATGCGAAGTTTCCGCCCCGTTAAAGTACAACTCGCCTTCCTCATAACTGTCGTTCGCCGCGATGACATTCAAAAGCGTAGACTTACCACTTCCGCTTTCCCCCTCTATCGTTACAAACTCGTTGTAATCAAAATCGAGAGTAACTCCTCTGATACCGATTGTCAGAATGTCGTTGCTGTCATATATTTTTCCTATGTTTTTCAGTCGTAACAGCAAAGTTTTCACTCCTTACTTCAATGCTTTCTTTTTAGGTTAGCCAATGCTAACCGATTTTCTTAATCATAACCGGTCTTTCGACCGGTTTTATCAAAAAAATTAATCGCTGTATCGTCAGAACACAGCAGAGGGGCATATGCCTATTGCTACAAACGGGTTCATTCATTTCGCTCGTTCTGTAGCTCTTCCAAAATGCTGTAATAGAATAGCATATTTCCTTTTTTAAGTCAATAGAATAGCGCTGATTTTTGAAAAATTAGCCCATGCTAATTTTTTAGTTCTTTCATTTTTGAGAGAAAAACACGTCTACAAGTTCTTTTTTGCCCGTTTTATAGGTTTTTCCGTCTTTGATCCATACCGATTCATCACATAATGCAGCGGCGCAACGCTTATCGTGTGTAACTGTAATCATGGTATTATGCGTTTCTTCATGGATGCAATTCAAGACTTTGACCATTTCACACAGCCCTTTGTAATCCTGTCCTACCGTCGGTTCGTCCAAAATCAGAACTTCAGGAGCCGTTGCGACTACCGCCGCAATCGAAACTCTCCGTTTCTGCCCCTCGGAAAGTGACTGTGGATGACGGGCATATAAATGCTTTACGCCAAATTGCGCAGCAATCTTGTCTGCGTATTCGTTCGACTTCGCCCCGAATTTGATTTCTTTTTCAACCGTGGGCATAAAAAGTTGGTAATCCGGATTCTGATACACCACGCCCACCTTCTGATACCATTTTTTGCTCTGCCTGCTCTTTTGCCCAAATTTATCATCGATATTCTGAGAAATTGTTCCACGAGTAGGCTTTTCGAGACGTGAAATAAGCCTTAGAAGCGTTGTTTTTCCGCAACCGTTTTCGCCAAGAAGCACTACCCTCGAACCTTTTAATATATCGAATGTTACATCCTTTAATATATCTCGTTCTTTTACTGAAAACGCAACATTGGTGAGCGAAAACATATTGGATGTTCCACTAAACTCCAAGCAAGCGTCTGCGATCTCAGTAGACTGGTCTTTAAAGTAGCGTTCTTTATCGATTATTTCGGTCACTTTTCTATCGCTGACATGGAACACATTATCAACAAAAGGCAAAACTACGTCGAGCCTATGTTCTATAACAACGATACAGTATCCCGCTTTTGCAAGCGATCTGAGTGTGGACATAAGCATTCCAGCTCCCGTCGTGTCGAGATTGGCGAGAGGCTCGTCGAGTATTACTATCTTCTGTCCCATCGCAAGCGTTGAGGCGGTTATAAGTCTTTGCTTCTGTCCACCAGAAAGTTTGCGGCACTGCCAAGATCTTTCCAGCTTCATAAGTTTGCAAACAATGTCTATCTGCTTACTTATCTTTTCGGGAGAAAATGCCAAATTTTCACAACCGAAAGCGATCTCGTCCTCTACCGTCTTTTGAATAATCTGTTCATCAGCGTTCTGAAGGACTACACCGACTTCACGGCACACCTCGCCGAGTTTTTTGCCTTTAATATCTTCGCCGTTTATCAGCACTTCGCCAGTTATTTCCCCATCAGTGATATTAGGAATGATGCCGCTTATTATATATAAGAGCGTGCTTTTGCCTTCCCCTGAATGTCCTGAAACAAGGTTTACTTTGCCGTAGGGCAGTGCAATATTTACATTTTCAAGTATCCGCACTTTTCCGTCATAGGAAAAATATACATTTTTTAGTTCTATCGCATTCATAACACCACCGTGAGTACCGCACCTGCGGCAAGTCCCAAAACAAACAGTATATCGGATATACAGATAATTTCTTTTTTATAAACCGTATACGGAACTTTTTCAAGCGAAAATCCGCGCGTTTCCACCGATAGCGACAGCGTATCCGAAATGTTCACAAGTCGCATTACGAACGGCACAAGAAACGCTCTATAAAAGATTTTCGGATTCATTACGCTTCCTGCGCCTCGCGTTTTCATTGCTTCTCTAACTCTCTGCTTTTCTGCACGCAGCACAGGCGGAAACGAAGTCGCTATAAGCATACCGAGCGTTATGCCCCTCGGCGCTTTTAATGTGGACAAATTTCTTGTCATGTCTATCGGCTCAATACTCATTCCAAGCGCAATTGCAAGGAATACAGCTCCGAACCTATTTATCATAGCAAGAGCCGCAGTGAAATCTCTCCCGTAAGCGAAATACGCTATAATGCCGAACATTCCGCCCACTACTATAAAAGGAAAAATCATGTGCAGACAGCCTTTTTTACAGCCGAACAGAAACAGCCATATATAGCCTCCGAGCAGAAACCATATAAAATTTTCATTTCTCGCCATAACAAGTCCGAAAACTATGAAAAAGATACTTGTTATAAAAACCAATAAGGGATATATCTTTTTTTTGAAAGACCAAAATCTCATTTTTTCAAAACTCCGGCTTTTTTAAGTTCTCTCGCGATGACCATACCTATTAGCGATCCCACGAAGCATAACACCACTATCGCGCACGAAATGCCCGCTACAACCCACGAGTTGTAACCCGCAAGGAAAATAGACATTCCCGTTTTTCCTTCTTCAGTTACGGTATAGAAAAATCTGTAATAGAAATATAAAAACGGAATAGTCATCGGCAGATAAAGCGTTCCCGCGACAACGCACGCCCAATCGCTTTTATAGCCGCGGAAGATGAGCATCGCTATGCCTTCAGCAACCAAGCCGCAAAGAACTATCATCGACATTGGCGGGAACATAAACACCAAAAACGCCGCTATAAATATCGACTGAAAGAAAAGCGCTCCGGGTTTTCTTACCTTCATCATTCCGATTACCGGGAAGATTGAAAACTGAAGTCCGAGACCTAACTGTACAATTCCGAACAGCGGAACGTTTACGAGGAGCGGCATAACCGCCCCCGTAATAAGCGTACATGCAGTCATAATCGCCAGAAAGACGATGTCTTTTATTTTATATTTTTTGAAAAATCTTCCGTCATCGTCATTTGATTTTGTGGTGGCAACCTGTTTGTTTGCTGCTTTCACCTCTGTATTCTCAAATACAGATTCTGAATTCTCAATTAAAGCGGAAGCCGCTTCATCTACTTCATTGTTTCTTTTTTGTTCACTCATTAAATTACGCTGCCTCCGTCATTCTGCCGTCCTTTACCTTATAAATCCTATCGGCAATCGCCATAGTAGATTCTCTATGAGAAACGAGAATGATGCTCTTTTTATTCTTTTGTTCTTTTAATGCTTTTAATATAATGCCTTCGTTGATGCTGTCTACATTGCTCGTTGGCTCATCAAGAAGGATGAGCTGACTACCGCGCAGGAACGCTCGTGCAAGTCCTATACGCTGTTTTTCACCCGCCGAAAGGTTATCTCCAAGCGCAACCACCTGTGTCTTGTAACCGTCAGGAAGAGTCATTATAAAGTCATGTACCGCAGCCATTTTGCAGGCGTTTTCGATTTCTTCCATTGTGGCATCCGGCTTTGCGATACGAAGGTTATCTTCTATCGTTTCTTCAAAAAGATATGTTGTCTGCGAAACCATGGTTACATTTTTGAGGAGCGAATCAGTGTTGATTTTATCTATATCTATATCGTCGTAGTCGATTTCACCGCCGCTTCTTTCCCAGAATCTCATAAGCAGTTTCAGGAAGGTTGATTTTCCACAACCGCTTTCACCTACGATACCGATGATTTCACCCTTTTCGGCGTGCATTTTAACGTCATTCAATACCTCAATCTGTCCATCGTAACTGAAAGAAAGGTCTTTTACGTTAAGATTTTCGTACTCGAAGTTTTTACCATTAGTAACCGCTTCCACGGCAGGTTTTTCAGCAAGAAGGTTAAGCACTCTGTCGCCGCTTGCGAAAGTCTGCGTAAGATTTCCAGGAAGTCCGCCCACCGCGATAACCGGTCCAAACGACGAGAATACTGTTACCATGCCAATAATCATTCTACCTACTGACAACATATCGTTTTTTACAAGAACGATACCGACTGCCAAAGCCACGATAATAAACACCGACACCGTAAGTTCAATTCCTGAACCCGCGCGGGTGATATTATGCTTCATCTTTTTGGTTTCTTTTAAGAGAACATCAGAACGCTTGTTGACTTCTTCTTCTCTTTCTTTGCCTGCATTGTTCAAAACTATATCCTTGATACCTTTGATGCTGTCAAGAAAGTATGCCGAGAAGGATGCAAATTCCGCACGATATTTAACGCCACTTTCTTTAAGTCTGCCCGAAGAAATAAGCGGAACCACAATACCTATGAACAGAAAGCCGACAAGTGCCACAAGTGCAAGATACCAACTTGAAATAAAACCTACGAACAGGAACACAGCGGTAGATACGACTATCGCTATACAAATAGGTGAAATAGTGTGCGCATAAAACACCTCAAGTGTTTCGATGTCGGAAGTTATCATTGCGATAATGCTTCCCTTCTGCTTGCTTTCGAGCTTTGCAGGGCAAAGAACTCTTAAAGCTCCAAAGATTTTGTCTCTGAACGCTGCAAGCAATCTGAACGCAATATAGTGATTAGAATATTGTTCTATATACCTTAAAAGCCCGCGGATTACACCACAACCTATGGTAAGACCGATTATCCAACCATACGAAAGAGCAACCTGTTCGCCAAGAGCCTTTGCTACGCCTACCGCTCCGAATACTGTTACACCCATCGCTGTAATAAAGCCCAAACTGCCATTGATTACAGCTAATATCATAATGTAAGACAAGCTACCGAGAAGCACTACAAGGCTTGCCATTATCTTCGCACCGCTTCTTCTTACATATTTCTTTTCTTTCTTCTGCGTACTCATGCTATCGCCTCCGTGTAACCCTGCTCAAGCGTTTTTTGCGTGTTGTAAAGACGTGCATAACCGCTGTTTGCCGCCATCAACTCTTTATGCGAGCCGCTTTCTTTAACCTCTCCGTCTTCCATATAGTAAATATTGTCTGCGGGAACAACATTTTCCAAACGGTGCGAAATTACTATAACGCTTCTGTTTTCGGAAAGAGCTTTAATATTGTTCATAATAATAGATTCACTGTCAATATCTATATTGCTCGTAGCTTCGTCGAAAACATAAATGTCTTTATCCGATACGAGTGCAATCGCAAGCGCAAGACGCTGTTTTTGTCCGCCCGAAATGTTGTTGGCATCCTCGGTGATTACCTTATCCAAACCGCCGTTTTCTTCGATGAATTCTTTTAAGTTCACCTTTTCGAGAGCGGCAAAGATTTCTTCGTCGGTAACGTTTTCTTTCGCTATTTTGAAGTTGTCTTTTACGCTTTCGTTAAAGATATAGGTGTTGTAACTTACGGCAGCAAGATGTGAATACCAATTTTCTCTGGAAAGTTTTTCAAGCAACTTTCCGCCGACCGTAACTTCGCCTTTCTGCGGGCGGAACGCGCCGACAAGCATATTTACAACCGTGGACTTGCCACAGCCACTTTCGCCGACGATGGCGGTCATTCCTTTTTCAGGGAATGCCATATTGACATTTTTAAGGACATCACGTTTGCCGTCATAAGAGAACGTAATGTTTTCGATCTTGATGTCCTTGTTACCATCAAGCGTTTCCGTTCCCCATTCTGGATCGGGAGTATTAAGTAGCGATATAATCTTTTTGCCCGCGCTTACGCCGTTCATCGCAACATGGAACGCCGAACCGAACGCACGGAGCGGAAGGAAAAATTCAACCGATACGAGGCAAAGGAACAATGCTGCTATCGGATTAAGTCCCCAAAACGCCGCGCCGCAAATCGCCAGACCGATACCGATCCCCGCGCCTCCGTACGCCACCAGGTCCATAATCGTAATACTTACCAGTTGCATTACCAGAACTTTCATCGTGATTACGCGAAATTCTTCCGCGCTTTCGTTTATCCTAACGTGTTGAGCGGCGTCCGCCTGAAAAATTTTAAGTTCTTTCAAGCCTTGCACGCTGTCGAGGAACTTATCGCCCATCGAAGTGTATTTTCCCCAATATTTGGCGAACACTTTTTTCGCGTATTTGCTCACCGCAACAATGGATACGGGAATAAGCGGCACACAGCAGATAAGCACAAGCGCCGTTCTCCAGTCGATCCACACGCAGATTAAAAACAGCGCCACGGGAGCAATCATGGCAAAGAAGAATTGCGGAAGATAACTCGAAAAATAAATATCCAGTTGTTCCACGCCTTCGAGGGATACCTGCGTCAGCCCCGCCATGCTCATTCCGTCGGTGGTTTTTACGCCGAGCCGTAATATTTTATTATATACTTTTTCCCGAAGGTCCCTTTTCACGCCTCTGCCCAACTTATCTTTTATATCGCCCGTAATGCGCGAACACGTATACCTTACGGCGATTCCGAGTACCGCGCCGATCAGCGGATAAATAAATAGCACCGCTTCCGCGTTTTTCGATAACAGATACACGGCATAACATACGCTTGCCGTGATCGAAACGTTTGCGATGAGCCCGAGTACCTGTAACGCTACGGCGATAAATATGTATTTTTTATTGCCGCCGATCAGTCTGAATAGTTCTTTATCTATCATTTGCTTACTCCTTGTCCTTCTTTTGATCGTTTGTCTGCGCAGACCGAACCTTTTCCGCTCCCGCGTTTTTGTCCGACTGCCTCTTTGCCTGTTTTTTTAACTGCTTTTTGTATTTTATCATTGCCGTTACGTGCGACATCGCGAATATCGGATGTGAAAAAAGCATTTTCGGACCGGAATATTTCATCACTTCTTTCATCTCCGCACGATATTCTGGTTTGTAGCAATGAATTTTGCAATAAGAGCAGAATCCCTTGTTTCTCTTGAACGGACATTTTTCCAATCTGAACGCTGCGTATTCAGCCAGTTCTTTGCATTTTGAACAAAGTTCCTTTCCTTTTACGCCCTCCGCTTTCCTTTCCGTTTTGTGATTACCGCGACAATACGTTCGTATCATCACAGGAATCAGTTTCTTTTCCGTATTCCAATGCTTATATTCTTCGCTCATGACGTACTCCTTTCATGCCCGAATTAAATTCTCCGCACGTTCATCTCTCGTTTCTGTATCCACTCTCACTTCCGAAGCATACGCCACCAGAATTTTTCGCGCCTTCCAGATCGGGTTACACGGCATTTTAATTTAGTTAGCCTATGCTAACTCACTGTCAAAAAATACATTCCTATTAAGGAACGTATAATATTATACTCAAAAAAATAGGTCCTGTCAATAGTTTTTCGCAAAATTGTATCTGGGAAAATGAAGTTTTGCGCC
>OIGD01000935.1_pt1 | contig 30481 bp, 28 predicted proteins | sample 1582211 | NCBI WGS metagenome assembly OIGD01 (sample SAMN04414078, study PRJEB24778) | human gut metagenome | material: faecal | host: Homo sapiens
AAAGCAATAGCACAACTTTTAATAACATTACTTAGTTTATTTTTACTTTCTTGGGTTAGTGCTATTTGGGGATTAATCGAAGGAATACTTATATTAACTGGTAATATTAAAAAAGATGCATCTGGTAATGATTTAATAGATTAATTGTTATTATAATAAAAACGTAAAAGTTTAAAACTCTTACGTTTTTTATTATATTATCTTACTTAAATTAATTTTTATTGTATATTCTAAACATGTTTTTTTCTTTTGTTTACATCTTAAAATATGTATGATAAAATTATAAATGTAAGTAGGTGAAATTATGAAAAAATTATTTGGAGTTATTTTTTCAACAATAATATTATTACTTGTTTTTTGGTTTATTTTAGGGTATTTTAATTTTCAAAATATAACAAATAAAAAAAATCCAATATATGTTGTTAAAAAAGAAACATATAAAACAAAACAAAATGGTAATAATATTGAAGTAACAAAATATGATAATATTATTTATAAAATTATATCAAGAAAAAAATACCTTGAAAGGAAAAAAATTGACGAAATAATTCAAAAACATTTAAAAAATACAAAAAAAATTATTGTTTCATCAAATATATTAAAAGAGGATTGTATTCATAATTATAAAATAGAAGCCTCTAAAATTCATATAATTCCTCCTCCTGTTGATTATGAACCTATTAAGCATGTTGTAAAAAATGAAAAGTTTATATTTGGTATAAGTGCAACAGGATTTGAAAGAAAAGGTGGATATTTTTTATTAAAAGCAGCTGCAAAAATGAAAAAACAAAAGTATTCTAACTTTAAAGTTAAAATTATTTTAAAAAAAGAAAATTTATTTATTAAGTTTTTAACGATTTATTATGGAATATCAAAATATATTGAATTTTTACCAATCCAAAAAAATATGTGTGATTTTTATGATTCAATAGATTGTTTAGTTATGCCATCAATACTTGAACCATTTGGAATGGTTGCAACAGAAGCTATGATGAATTCAAAACCTGTTATTGTGTCAAAAATTGCAGGTGTTTCGGATATCATTAAAGATGGTGTAAATGGATTTATTGTGAATAATAAGAATCTTGACCAAAAAATGCAGCAAATGATTAATATATCAAATGAAGATTATAAAAAAATGAGTAAAAATGCTTATAACTCTGTCGTTGATTTTACCTGTGAAAATTTTGCAAAAAAATATCTTGAAATTTTACCCCAATAAATTACACTTTCTTATAATGATTTATTTTTTTTTTAATACATAATAAAAATATATATATTGGAGTTATAAGTATGTTAATGTTACTTTTACGCTTTATAGGCTTTGCATTAATAATAATGTTTACTGCTTGGATTGTACCTGGTATTCAAGTTGAAGATTTTAAATGGGCATTTGTTGTTGCAATAGTAATATCTTTAATAAATTTATTTATTAAACCAATTCTTATTTTTATTACCTTGCCAATAAATATTTTGACTTTGGGATTATTTACTCTTGTTATAAATGCTCTATTATTAATATTTGCAGCTTATTTAGTTCCTGGTTTGCATATTGATGGTTTTTTAAGCGCATTATTGGGTTCAATAATAATATCACTATTGACTGTCGGATTGAATAGTGTAAGCCTTTGATAGAACTTCACCGCCAAGATTAGGGGAATGCGGAAAAAAGCGTGCGTAAGCCAAAGCGCTGCACTTGAGCGGCTGCGCTCAGCAGGCGCAAAAGTGCGTAGCTTATAAATGACCGCCGTAGGAAAAACGACCGAATGAAATGAGGGCGGATCCCACAGGCAATCAGAAGCCGACAGCACAAAGTGCGACAGGCGAAGCGCTTTGAGCTTGAAGGAAATTCAAGACAGCCAAAGACGAACCCACTGCCTTAGGAGGGAAAAAACAGATAAAAAATATTAATGATTAAACCCGCTATTGTTATGAAATTGTTGCCATTTGAATTTAGGATAAGTGTGTTTTATTTCATTCCAGTCAATGTTAATAATATTATTACCATTATTTTGAGTTTTATGTTTTTGTTCCCAATCTTTTAGATAATCTGCACAAGCATGGTCAATAAAATACAACTTATCAACACATATATCAACATTTGTATTATTTGGAATACTTTCAAAAATATTTATCAAACTTGGAAGTTGTAAAAATGTAATGTTACCGCGAAGACAAATCACCATTTTGTTTTGAGTTTTTAAATAGTGTTTATGAATATTCGTTTTTAAAACTTTATAAGCATTTTTTATAAATGCGCAGGCAAAACCAATAAGTATGCCTTCAAACAAGTTGGTAAATAAAATTGCAATTAAAGTAATAGCATATATAATAAATTCACCTTTACTTAAACTGTATAAATATTTTGCTGCTTTAACGTCAATTAAAGTAAAACCAGTATAAACAAGGATAGCAGCAAGTGAAGCTGTTGGTATATAGTTTAACACTTGAGGAAAACATACAACAAAAAGTAAAATCCAGAATCCATGAAGTATAGGGGATAATCTTGTTTGTGCATTTGCATTTATATTTGCAACAGAGCGGACAATAACACCTGTGATTGGCAATCCGCCAACAATTCCAGCAATTGAGTTACCAACACCTTGAGCAATTATTTCTTTGTTGTAATCTGTTTTTGAACGAGGTTCCATTTTATCAATCGCTGTTGACGTTAAAAGTGTTTCTGCGCTTGCAATAAAGGTTATTACAAAAGCCATCATTATAATTTTTATGTTGAATATTTGAGGAATTTGACTAAAGTGTAAAAATGTAACACCGCTAAAAAAGTTACTATCCATTTTAATATAATTTATATCAAAATGAAAAATATTAGCAATTAAAGAAGCTGATAAAACGGCCACTAAAGCTGAGGGTATAATTTTAAGTTTAGGAGTTCTTAACGATTTCCATAAAACAATACAGCTTATTGTCCAAATACCTATCACACAAGCTTGTTGATGAGTCGACCAGTCAAATGGACGAATAGAAGAAGCTATAACTTCCCATAATGTTGTTAAATTCGCCCAAAAGTGATTTAATGGCTTTGAATCAAGCATTATATGAAATTGTGATAAAAATATTGATATCCCAATACCTGATAACATCCCTTGAATTATTGCAGGTGAAATTGCTCGAAAATAATTACCTAATTGTAATAATCCAAAAGCGATTTGTATAAGTCCTACAATAAAAATTGTTAAAAATAACTGCTGTGCCCCCATATTGGTAAGAATATCTGCAACTATCAAAATTAAACCGGCTGCAGGGCCTGAAACCTGAAATGACCCGCCTGATAAGGCTCCTACTATTATTCCGCCTATTATACCCGAAATTAAACCGCAGTAAATAGGCAGACCGCAAGCTATTGAAAGACCTATTGCCAATGGTAAGGCTACTAAAAATACTATTATGGATGCTAAAAAATCCTTTTTAAGGGAATTTATATTCATTGTTTTATTTCTCCAATGTTTAAGTTTGTTAAAATTTAAAATGTTCGAATGGTGTAATCTATTTTGATAGTTTAAATATAACAAATAGAAAATGATATTTCAACAAAATGTAACGAAATATATTAATAATTTTTATGATATAATAATTAAAAAAAGGAGTTTTATGAGTTTGGATAAAACAAAACGGGAACTTGTAAAAATTGTAAAAAAACTTGGCAAAAATAATTTATTGCCAGGAACAAGTGGAAATGTATCCGTCCGCATTAATGATGATTTAATTCTTATTACAGCTTCGGGTTCATCAAGTGCTTTTATAAGTATAGATGATATAATACTTACCGATTTAAACGGTAATGTTTGTGAAAAAACTGAAAAATGTCCCTCGTCAGAAATAGGTATTCATACACTTATTTATAAAAAACGAAATGATATAAATGCAATTATTCATTCCCATGCAAGTGCTTTATGTGCTTTTGCGGTTGCAGGAAGACCTTTAAGCAATATTTTAGCTGAGAATCTTTATTATTTTAATGAGGTTCCAATTGTACCCTACTTTAAGCCAGGTTCAAGCGAACTTGCTATAAATACATCTTTATGTTTTGAGGATAAAAAAGTTAATGCTTGTTTTCTGTCAAATCACGGTTTTGTTTTAGGCGCAAAAAGTTTAAAAGATGCTTATAATCTTACTTTAATGGCTGAAAACAATGCTCGTATTGAGATTAATGCCAATATACTTGGTAGTTTAAAAACAATTGATGTAATATAGTACAAAATCTTTTTTATACGATTTAAAAAACTGTCACATAACATATATGACAGTTTTTAATATTAAGTCAAATATAAAAAAGCTTTAAAAAAAAATTATTTTTTAGCCCCAAGCACGATATCAACAAAACTTTGAGCTTTTAAACTTGCTCCACCGACCAATGCTCCATCAATATCTGATTGAGCCATTTGTTCTTTTATTGTTTCTGGTTTTACATCAGAAATATATATTTTTTGTTTTTTTAAATATTTTCGTATAAAAAGATAAGTTGAATATCCTTCTATTCCAAAACCTAATATCAATATTTTTTTATTTTTTAAATATTCTACTAATGCATTAATCATTAAAAATCTCTTCCTTCAATATCTTATTTTGCTCTTTTGTTAAATTATTATCATTATTATATTTTGTTGTTAAATCATTTTCTAAATTACTTAATTTATAATTTTCTTTATAATATTTCAATAAATATGGTAACTCTTCATTTTGTTCTTCTAAATCAACTATAGTCTTACTTAGTGCAAAACATACTTCTTCATATGTTCCAACACATTCAAATGGCTTTGTTTCACCATTTCCTGTAAGTTCAACAAATGTTTTTAATAAATCTTCTCTTTTAAATAAATCTTCTCCAAAAATATTTATTAACTTTTGTTTATACAAAAATGGACTTAAAATTATATATACAAATAAACATTTTGGACAATTACAACACCATTTCCATTCTACTCCTTTGCTCCCTACATTACAACTTTTAAATATAGTATGATATTTTTCAAATTTTGAAAATGCCATTGCTATTTGTAATTCATTTAATGGTCGTAAAAAGCTAAAATATTCTACATTTCTTTTTAAATATTTATTATAATATTTTCTAAAATCGTTCTCAAATTCAAAACTTTTTGAATATTGGTGATTTATTTTTTCTCCTTGAACATTTGACTCATTTGCACTTGATTCATTAGATAATGCCACATATTTTTTACCTATTATATCTGCTATAAAATATGATAAAAATGCAAGTAATGAAGAAAATGGTGTATGACCATTTATAAATCCTTGCTTATTTAAATCTAATAGGTTTGAATCTATTGTTCTTTTTACTTCAACAATTCTATTTTCATCATAACCTGCAACTCTTGCACATTCTAATGTTACAGGCTTCGGATTTATAATTAAACAGTAATTATCTTTTTGATTTTTCAAACATTCTAATGTAACACAGGAATCCTTTCCACCACCAATTGGAATTAAGTATCCATCATTTTTTTCATTACTATAATCCTCATAAACTTTCGTACTTTCACATCTAATATTCATAAAATCATTGATATTGGTATGTATTCCATTTGTAAAAAATAATTCACCTAATCCATAAAAATACAATTTTTTAAACCAATCAATTTGTTCATTATTAAGATATCCTGCTTTTATTATCACATTAGGTGAACATGTGCATTTCCAATAACTTATAAGTTCAATTAGTCCTATATGAAATATTGCATTATTACAATTTTGAATTAATTTTTCATTTATATCTAAATTCTTTTTTAATATTTTAATTTCTGGTTCAAATGATGTTAAACCTTCTATTGTAAATTTATATTTAATTTTTATCTCACTTTCCAAATTGTTTACAATTGAAAAACCTTCATATACAAATGTATTATACTTGTTTCTTAATTGCTTAAATTTTTCAAAATTATCAACCATTTCTGCTTTCCTCCATTCTTTGCTAATTCTACCATTATTTAAAATTTATTGCAATATTACATATTTTATGATTTCACATATATAAAAGAAGTTGCTAACTATTAGCAACTTCTACATTTACCACTTTATTTTTTATACTTTTACCTTTTACATTTTTCAAAACTTCATCAACATAGCTTTCTGGAACATCTACAAATGAAAAATTATCTAAAAGATTAATACGTCCCATCTCCTGACTAGATAAAGCTGTATATGAACTAAAGCATCCCACAATATCCTTAACCATAACCTTATCTTTTTTTCCAACATTTAAAAATAGTCTTACAAAACCATTTTCATCTGCTTCATATGTATTTATTGTTTGATTATTATTTTCATTGTTTATATTTAAACTAATGTATGTAATTAGTGCTTTAGAAATTTCTTCTAAATTATATTGTTTTTCTTGTAAATCATTTATAATATTAATATCTTTAAATTCTTTACTTTTAATTATTTCTTCTATTTTAACAATAATTTTTTTGTTTTTTGCTTCATCAACTTCTTTTAATGTAGGTATTTTTCCCATTTTTATTTTTGTATTAGCATATTTTTCTATTTCTTTTAATTTCAATTTTTCTTTACCTGTATAAAAAGTATATGCTATTCCATCTTTTCCATTTCTACCAGTTCTACCTATTCTATGCACATAATACTCTAATTCTTGTGGAATATCATAATTAATAACAAGTTCCAAATCTTTTACATCTATACCTCTTGCAGCAACATCTGTTGCTACTAATATTTGAATATTCCCAGATTTTAATTTTTTCATTATTCTATCTCTTTGATTTTGTTTTATATCACCATGCAAACTTTCAGCTTTATATCCTTTTGATTTTAATTCATCAATTAAAGTATCAACTTTCTTTTTAGTATTACAAAATACTATTGCTTTTTTAGGTTGTATAACATCAATTATCCTACAAACGGTTTCATCTTTCATTTTAGATTTTACTTCAATTGCTTCTTGTTTAATTTTTTCAACAGTTAATTCTTCTGCTTTTATTTTTATGTTTTTAGGATTTGTTAAATATTTTTTTGTAATACCCATAATTCTTTTATTCATTGTAGCTGAAAATAATATTGTTTGTCTATTTTCTGGAATATCCTTTAAAATAGTTTCAATATCTTCTTCAAATCCCATATTTAACATTTCATCTGCTTCATCTAAAATAACCATTTTTACCTGGTTTAATTTAATAGTTCTTCTTCTCATATGATCCATTACTCTACCTGGTGTTCCAACTATTATTTGTACACCTTTTTTTAATCCTAATATTTGTCTTTCTATAGACTCTCCACCATATATTGCCATACATTTGATACTTTCATAATATTTTAAATATTTACGTAATTCTTGTGTAACTTGAACTGCAAGTTCTCTTGTAGGACATAGTATTATTGCTTGTGTTTTTCTATTTTCTGAATCAATTTTTTCTATCATTGGCAATCCAAAAGATGCTGTTTTTCCTGTTCCTGTTTGAGATTGACCAATTAAATCCCTTCCTTTTAATATATATGGAATTGATTGTTTTTGAATTTCTGTTGTTTCTATATACCCGATATCTTTTAATGCTCTTTTTAATTTTTCAGATAAATTTAAATCTTCAAATTTTAATACTTCTTTTTCTTTATTTTCTTCCATTAATTAAGATAACACTTTTTATTGCTATCTTCTCCTTTCTAAAATCTAACTTTATTATTATAACATATTTCTTATTGTTAATCAATGATTATTTCACATTATTTACATAATTCTATTTGTGTTACCACTTGACTTTTCACTTTTACTAATATACAATATTTCCAAAATTAACTATATGAAAAGCTGGTGAATTATGAGTTCAAACTACAGAAAAAAAAATATAAGAAAAGACAAAAGAAGAGAGAAAAATAATTCTTCTAATAAGTATAATAAACCAAAAAGATTATTAATTTTAACCACCCTATTTACATTTCTATTATCAACATTAGTTATCAGAATTGGATGGTTGCAATTTGTTCAAGGTTCGGCCTTAAAAGAAGCTGCAACAAAGCAGCAAACAACTAGTAGAATAATTAGCCCAAATAGAGGTGCTATTTATGATTCAACAGGCAAACCTATAGCAATTAGTGCTGCAGTTGATACAGTTACAATAAATCCATCAAGGTTTATTGTAGATGATGACGAAGAAAAAACACGTGCTTTACAAGAAAAAGTTTCTAAAGCATTTTCGGAAATTTTTGAATTAGATTATAATGAAGTTTATAGTAAAGTTACTAGTACTAATTCTGTTCAAACAATAGTAAAAAAGGTCGAAGAAGATAAAATCGACAAATTAAAAGAATGGATGAAAAATAACGAAGTCTATGCTGGAATTAATATAGATACTGATACTAAGCGTTATTACTATTACAATAATTTAGCATCTAATTTAATAGGATTTTGTGGTAATGATAATCAAGGTTTATCTGGAATTGAGTATTACTGGAATTCAACATTAACAGGTACTCCTGGAAAAATAACAACTTCACAAGATGCCGCACAAGATATAATTTCTAATGATAATGAAAATTATATTGCTCCACAAAATGGTAGCAATATTACTTTAACATTAGATATTAATATCCAAACAATTGCAGAAAAATATTTAAAACAAGCTGTTATAGAAAATGAATGTAAACGTGGTGGAAATATTATTATAATGGATCCAAGTACTGGTGATATATTAGCAATGGCTTCATATCCTGACTATGATTTAAATTCACCATTTACTCCAAACAGTACATTATCAAAAACTTGGGATTCCCTTTCTGCATCTGCTAGAAGTACTGCTCTACAAGAAATGTGGAAAAATCCTGCTGTTTCAAATACATATGAGCCAGGTTCTGTTTTTAAAGTTTTAATATCTGCAATTGCTTTAGAGGAAAATTTAATTGATACTGATACTCCTAATACTTTCTCATGTAGTGGTGAGCAAAACATATATGGTACAATAATTAAATGTGCCAAAAAAACTGGACATGGATATCAGTCTTTACGAGAAGCATTAGAACACTCTTGTAACCCTGCATTTATGCAACTTGGAAGTAAAATTGGTAAAGATATTTTATATAAATATTTTGAAGCATTTGGTTTATTTGATAAAACTGGAATTGCCACTGCTGGTGAAGCTGTTGGTACTTTCCACGATTTAGATAAAGTTGGTCCTGTTGAACTTGCAACTATATCTTTTGGTCAAAGATTTACAATTACACCTTTGCAAATGATTACATCTGTATGTGCTATAGCAAATGACGGAGTTTTAATGCAACCAAGAATTGTAAAATCAGTTGAAAATACAGATACAAAAACTGTTACAACTATAGAACCTAAAGAAATTAGGCAAGTGGTATCTTCCCAAACCGCAGAAAAAGTTAGAAGTATGATGGAATCTGTTGTTGTTGAAGGTGGTGGTAGATATGGACAAGTTGCAGGATATAATATAGGAGGAAAAACAGGAACATCTGAAGCTGCACCAGGGAAAGAAAAAGAAGACGGTACTGTTGCATCTTTCTTAGCAATAGCACCTGTTGAAAATACTAAAGTAGCTGTTTTACTAACATTGTATCACCCTATTGAAAGCAATAATTATGGTGGTCAAATTGCAGCTCCTGTTGTTGCACAAGTTTTATCAGAAGTATTACCTTATTTGGAAATTCCTTCAAATGATACTACTATAACAACAACACCTACTGATTCATACAATAGCTTACAAACATCACCATTACCTGATGTTCAAAATAAAACTGTTGCTCAAGCACAAAAAATATTAGAAGATGCAGGATTCACTTGTAGTACTACTAGTCCTTCAGATTCTATTGTATCAGAACAAGTTCCAAAGCCTGGTACTAAATTATTAAAAGGTTCTATTGTAAAATTATATACAAGTAGTAACTCTGATAGAACTTCAGTTGAAGTTCCTAGCGTGAAAGGGCTTACAGCAACAAAAGCTAAAAATGCTTTACTAAATAAAAATTTGAATGTAAATATAGTTGGTTCTGGAAAAGTAGTTAGCCAAGATCCTATTGCTGGAACTAATGTTGAAGAAGGAACTGTTGTTACAATTACACTTAAAGATGAGTTAGATTCTGGATCACATTAATATATATTAGGGGAAATATTATTTATTTCCCCTAATTATACAATACTAAATAAATTATTAATTTTACACTTTTATTACTGGCATATTCCTAAAATGACCTTTGCTTTTTCCACAAATTCATCACACATTTCAAAACATTCCTTAAATTCACTTATCACATTTTTTAATTTTTCTTCATCATTTGAATGAATTATACCTAATATTTCACCTTTTTCAACTTTATTCCCAATTTTTTTATTTATTATTAGACCAACTTGATTATCTATAATATCATCCTTTTTTATTCTTCCTGCGCCCAACTCACATGATATTTTTCCTAATTGCTGTGATTTAATATTTTTAATATAACCTGACTTATCAGCTAATACTGGATATACAAATTTTGCATTTTCAAATTTAGATACATCATTAATATATGAAACATCTCCTCCTTGATTTTCTATTAATTCAAGAAATTTCATATATGCTAAACCACTATCTAAACACTCCAACATTCTTTGTTTGTTTTCTTCAATATCATCACCTTTTCCAGCTAATTTAATCATATAACTTCCTAATTCTAAAACAACCTGTTTTACATCATCCTCCATATCACCTTGAAGTGCTTCTACAGCCTCAATAACTTCTAATGAATTTCCAATAGAATATCCTAAAGGCTCGTCCATATTAGTTAAAATACACACAGTTTCTTTTCCTGCTAATTTTCCAATATTAATCATAGTTTCAGCCAATTTTTTTGCATCATCTATATTTTTCATAAATGCACCATTACCAACTGTAACCTCCAACACTATTTTATTAGCACCTGAAGCGATTTTTTTACTCATAATACTTGATGCAATTAAAGGTATATTTTCTACACAACTTATTGAATCTCTTAACGCATATAATTTTTTATCAGCAGGAGCTAAATTCAATGTTTGTCCAATTAAACTAATACCAATTTTCTCAACATTTTCTATAAATTCATCCACACTAATCTGTGTATTGTATCCAGGTATTGATTCTAATTTATCTATAGTACCTCCTGTAAAACCTAAGCCTCTACCAGACATTTTCGCAACAGGAACACCTAAAGCTGCAATAATAGGCATTAAAATCAATGTAACTTTATCTCCTATTCCTCCTGTACTATGCTTATCTACAACATTTTCTCCAAGTTTTGATAAATCTAGAACTTCTCCTGAATATGCCATTGCAATTGTTAAATTAGTAATTTCATTATTTGTCATTCCATTCAAATAAATAGCCATAACTAATGCAGCAGCCTGATAATCAGTTATTTCACCTTTTGTGTAACCTTGTACAAAAAATTCTAGTTCTTTTTTTGATAACTCTTTTTTATCTCTTTTTTTAGCAATAATATTCAATACATTCATTTCTTCTATTTTTCCTTTCTTAATATTGAAAACTTTTAACTTCTATTGTCTCAATTTCGAAAAAACTTAATTTCTATTTTCTTTTTAAATCTTAAGAGACTTTTAACTTAAATTTATATTTCCTTACATAAAAAACACAAAAAATCTACTTAATTATATTTTTCACAAAACTCAATCTATGTAATGGACAAAGCCCATATTCCTTAATAGCAGCAATATGAGCCGCTGTACCATAACCTTTATGTTGAATAAAATTATATTCTGGATATACTTCATGCCATTGCCTCATTATTCTATCCCTTGTAACTTTTGCAATTATTGATGCTGCAGCTATTGAATAACTTTTTGCATCACCCTTTATGATAGATTGATATGGAATTCCACATGTATCAATTCCTGTTAATGCATCTACTAAAATCATTTCAGGTTTGACCTCTAATCCTTTAATAGATTCAGTCAAACCAGCTTTAGTAGCATTTAAAATATTTACCCTATCAATTTCCTTTTGATCAACAATTCCAACACTATAGCTTATAGCATTTTCTATAATTTCTTCATACAATTTTTCTCTCTTTTTTTCTGAAACCTTTTTAGAATCATTAACTCCCTCAATCATTGAATCTCTTGGCATAATTACACTTGCAACAACAACTGGTCCAGCAAGCGGACCTCTTCCTGCTTCATCTATTCCACATATATAATTTATTTTTTGTGATGTGTATATATCTTCTTCTATTTTTTTTAATTCTTGTAATCTTAATACTTCTTTTTCTTTCATTTGAATATTTTCCTTTCATAGTGAATTTTTCCTACTCTACAATTTTTAGCAGTACTACAATTTTTAATAAATTTTATGATATTATTATTGTAAAAGAACAGAAAGTTCTTGATTTTTCTCCTTTATTATTGTAATTGTTTGTTTAATTTTAGTATTTATTTCATCATAAATTACATTTTTATTAACATTTTGATTATTGTCATTTTCCGCATTTGAATTCTCATTAGTTTCTATATTTTTTTCACTTTCTTTATTTACTTCAGTGTTTTCAGTATTCTCCGTAGTTTGGTTATGGGTTTCATTATTACTTTCCTGGTTATTAACTTCACTACTATCATTACCTCCCTGATTATTATCAGTATTACCACTATTCTCATCTTTAACCTGTGCAACTACTGGTACAGATTGTTGAATATCTGGCATTTTATTTAAATCAGAAATTTTATAACACCATAACCCATTAGAATTTTTATATCCTTTAGTATATATAACATCATAATTATCATAATTTACAATAAAATATCCATCATAACTGTTAACTAAATCCTCTAAACCACACTGTTGCAAAGCATCTTTATCTAGCAAATAATATTTTTCATATTCACTTTGTTCAATAATATTCTTATCAAAAAAATCCTGAATATTTATACCTTCCGGCAATTGATTCAACTGATACCCCTTCAAAGCATTATTTTCCTTACTCATATTATAATTTCCTTTAACCAACTCAATTTTAGCTTGAACCAAAAGCAAATCAGCCTGCACATTTTTTATTTTTTCTTTATCAATAATTTTTTTAACATATGAAACTCCAAATATCACAACAACTATAATAACAATTATCCCTATAATTAATTTTGCAAAACCTATACCCTTTTTCTCTTTCATCACACGCCTCCATTTCCAAGAATTATAATACAAATTTTCCACCATTGCAAGCTAACATAATGCAGTAGAGTATGCATAACGTTTGTATTATGTAATCATAGAAATGTATATTGTGTTATGAAGCGTAGTCAAGGTGGGGACCGACAAATTACAAAGAGTTATAAATTTTTGACTTGTAAACCCTCACTAATTTTAAGCCACCAAATTAAAACAACAACTATCTCCGAACACCCGAAACACCAAACATTACAAGAAAAATTTATTACTCTTTGTATGCAGTTGGGGCGGAGTCTCATAACACAATATACATTTCTATGATTACATAATACAAACTTTATGCTGGCTAATTGCAAAAGCACCACTTTTGAATTTTCCCACACTACACATTTTTTTCACAAAAAAAACACAAAAACATTGTATTATTATACTAAATTGAGTTATTATATATTTATAAAATCTATAAAAGAAAGAAGGATACAATATGGACAATAATGAATTTTTTAAAACTGTGGACTCAACAACATCATCAAACAAATCAAAAATTGGCTTTTTTAAAGGCATATTCTTACCTTTTATCTCAGGAATTCTAGGCACTATATTAATTTTAGGCATATGCATAGAAATCCCATCAATACGCACAAAATTACTAGATTCACTAAATATCGATAATTCCACAGTATCTACTACAAAAGATAAGCAAAATAGTACAAGCTCTAAAGATTCAGAAACCGCATCTGTAAGTAATACAAATTTAATTTCATTAGAAGATTATTCAAATACAGGTATTTATGCAGCAAACAAAGTATTACCTTCTATAGTCGGTATAACTGTTGAATACACTGTTAATTCACCATATTACGGATATTCAATGAAATCATCTGCATCAGCTTCTGGATCAGGTGTTATAATAAGTGAAGATGGTTATATTTTAACTAACAATCATATTGTTAATACATCTTCTACTTCATCATATTATCAAGTTAGTCAAGCAAATAAAGTAACTGTAAAATTATATAATGATGATACAATATATGATGCTACTATAGTTGGTACTGACGAAACAACAGATTTAGCTGTTATAAAAATCGAAAAAACAGGATTACCTGCTGCAGAATTAGGAAATTCAGATTCAGTTAAAGTTGGTGAATTTTCTATGGCAATTGGAAATCCATTAGGTATGGAAAGTACTGTTACAGCCGGAATTATAAGTGCTGTTAATAGAACTATTACCTCTGAAAATAGAAATTATACTGTTATTCAAACAGATGCTGCTATTAACTCTGGCAACAGTGGTGGTGCCCTAGTTAATTCCAAAGGACAAGTAATTGGTATAAACACTTTAAAACTTTCTGGAGCAGGAATTGAAGGAATTGGATTTGCAATACCTATTAATTCTACTGTAGATATTTATAAACAATTAATATCTGATGGAAAAGTAAAAAGACCTTATATTGGAATTTCTGGAAGAGATATTAATGAGCAAACTGCAAAACAATATAAATTAATTGAAGGTGTATATATTGTTTCTGTAGAACCTTATTCATCTGCTGAAAAAGCTGGTTTAAAATCTTATGATGTAATTACAGAAGTTGATGGAAAGAAAATTACATCAATGGATGAATTAAATGAAATTAAAAATTCTCATAAAATTGGCGATATTATAAATTTGAAGGTTTATAGAGACAATAATTATGTTGATGTTCAAGTTACTTTAGGTGAACAACCATAATTAATAAAAAATAATACGTGTCAAAATACTAAATTTTAACACGTATTATTTTTTATTTATTTTATAATTCAAATTTTTATTACACAAATTTTTTCATATACTCTATAATATAAATTTTTATTGTTTTTATAATCCAAAGCTTACACCTAAAGCATTATTTATTTTATTCATAACAAAATCATCATCAATATGACCTATTTTTTCCTTTAATCTACTTTTATCTATTGTACGAATTTGTTCTGTTAGCACAACTGAATCAGCTTTTAATCCATTATTTTGTGAGCCAATTTCTATGTGTGTAGGTAATTTATTTTTCCCTGTTTGTGATGTAATTGCAGCAGCAATTACTGTTGGGCTATGCTTATTTCCTATATCATTTTGTATAATTACAACTGGACGTACTCCCCCTTGTTCTGAGCCTACCACAGGGCTTAAATCTGCATAAAACATATCTCCTCTTTTAACTATCATTTTACTCACTCCCACTACTTCTTTAAATAAAACATTATTTGGTTTATATATTTAAATATTAGATAGATAAAAATGTAGTTATTCTTTTCTTTTGTTTTGTTAATTATATATCTTATTTTGCTGTATAATTTCTTTTAAATGCTAAAACATTTTCTTTATTTAAACTACCAATTTCTATCTTATTATATGTTATGTAAATTTTATCTTTCTTGTTCTCATCCTCAATCACTAATTTGGTAATTTTATTAGCATTCCTATCAATATACAATTTTTCATAAGTATTATATTTATTTTTATCACATTTTACTTCCATTATTATTATTCCATTTTCTTCTATTATTGTTCCATTACTATTTTTATAATTTTCTATAAAATCACTAAGCCATAATATGTTATCTGATACATATGTGTAATTTTCATAAATAGTTTTTAAATCTAAGTTTGAATTTGAAATTTCTAAATTTTCACCATCATATTTTATTGTTAATCCTTCAATATTTTTAGGTTCTATTACCTTTTGGCTTGCAATATTAGGTTTACTGTACTTTTGTTCTACAACATATTTATTAGTATTTTTATTTGTTTCAACAGTTATTTCTGCTTCAGCTTCATAAGAACTAATATTTAAAATATATGCCTCAACTTCTTGTAAAGTTTTATCAATTATAGTATTTCCAGTTTTGGTATTTTTATAATAAAGAATTCTAAAAAATATAAAAAATAAAATTATTATAATTACAGCAATTATACATATTAAAATTAATTTCTTATTTTTCATTTTATATCAACCCCCGATTTATTTGTAACACTAACAATTTTCAAGTATTAAAATTAATTAGCAAAGCGACACATATTAATCGCATAAAAAAAAGAATAGATAACTATCTATTCTCCACAATCATATTCATAAAATTTTAAATTATTCCACAACGCAGTCATAAATTCATGTCATATTTTTAATTCACAAAATCTTTTAATAATTACAAATTTTTAAAATATTCTTTAATACACTCTTCAAGTTCCTGTCTATTTTCTATTTTATTTACAGCATCTCTAAACTTTGAAGCATCTTTACCATTTTTTATGTACCAACTAATATGTTTCCTCATTTCTTTTATTGCTGTTACCTCTCCTTTTTCTTCAACCTCTAAATTAATATGCTTTAGAATTACGCCGAGCTTTTCCTTATTTGAAACCATATTTTTTATATATATATTCCCATTATTAACTTCATAATTATTAAACTCATTATTATTAATTTGATTATTATTAATTTCATCACCATTCAAATAAGAAATTATTTCTTGAAAAATCCAAGGATTACCTAATGATGCCCTTCCTATCATTATTCCATCAACATCAGTTTCCTCAAACATTCTCTTTGCATCCTCTTTTGTTTTTATATCACCATTTCCTATAACCGGAATATGTACATTGTGTTTTACCTTTTTAATTATATCCCAATCAGCATTTCCAGAATAAAACTCATCTCTAGTCCTTCCATGTACTGTTATTGCAGACGCCCCTGCTTTTTCAATTATTTTTGCTGCCTCTACTGCAACTATATTATTAGAATCCCATCCTTTTCGTATTTTCACTGTAACAGGCACCTTTGAAACTTTTACCACCTCTGTTACTATTTCCTCTACTAAAGGCAAATTCAATAATAACTTACTTCCATCACCATTCTTAACAACCTTAGGAGCAGGGCACCCCATATTAATATCTATAATATCAGCAAAATCGCTAACATATTTCGCCGCATACTTCATTGCCTCAACATCATTACCAAAAATCTGAACAGCTATAGGTCTTTTTTCATCTTTCATGTTTAATAGCAAATCCGTTTTTTTATCATTATAAAACACCCCCTTACTACTAACCATTTCAGTATAAACTAACCCAGGTCCAAACTCCTTACATATCATCCTAAAAGGTCTATCTGTAATCCCAGCCATCGGAGCCAAAAAAACATTATTTTCAACCTTAACATTTCCTATCTCAATAGGCCTAATAAATTTACCTTTCACTCCACTACCTCCTTCCAAACAACCACTAACACCAATACCACATAAAATTTCGTTGTTTCCAAAATTTCGAAATATCACACAAACTATCTATATCAAACATTATTAACTATACCAACATCATCAATCATACCACCACAAACAACATTCAAAAAAAACTTACCTAATTCGGAGAAAGAAATTTTTACTTTTGAAAAAATAAACCTCCGACCTGAGCCCCCCAACATCTAACCACAGTTATTATCGTAACAAGCCCAATCAACCAAGTATGCACTCCACCGCGTTTGAAGGAGTTTATTTTTTCAAAAGTAACAAATTTTTTCTCTCGGGCTACCCCAAAAAAATGATAATTTCTACTCCACAAACAAAGACTTCTTCCTTCTCCCACTCACATTAAGTACCAACCCAATCAAAATCAAATTAGTCAACAACGAACTACCACCATAACTAACAAAAGGAAGTGGAACCCCAGTAATTGGCAATAGCCCCATAGTCATACCAATATTTTCAACCATATGAAATACAAAAACACCAGCAATTCCCATAGCAATATATGCCCCTTTATCATCCTTAGCAGTTTTTGCTATAAAAATTATTTTAGTAATCAACACCACATAAAGCACTATAACCAAACCTGCTACCACAAATCCCATTTCCTCCCCTATAACAGAAAAAATAAAATCTGTTGTTTTAGGATACAAATACCCCAACTGAGTTTGATTTCCCTGAGTTACTCCCATTCCAAATAACTGACCAGAACCAATTGCTAATTTAGATTGAATTATATTATACCCAGACCCTCTTGGATCTAAATTTGGATTTAAAAATACATCAATTCTTGTTTTAGCATGCTCTGGCAATATAAATTTATATAATAATGGCAATATAACCACTGCTAAAATAATTGATATTATAATATATTTTTTATCAATTCCAGAAACCAAAAGCACAAAAACTGTTGCAACAATAAAAGCTATTGCTGTTCCATAATCAGGTTGTTTTACTATTAATATCACTGGAATTGCAACCACTAATAAACATAGCATTAATTTTAATGGTTTACTTATTTCATCCTTTCCCTTTTCTTGCACTTTTGATATTACTAATGCCAACGTTAACATTACGAAAATCTTTGCAAACTCTGCCGGTTGTATTGAAAATGACCCAATAATAAACCAGCTAGTTGCACCATTTATTGGTTCTGTAAATAAAACTGCAATTAGCGAAATTAAAATTAAACCATATGCTATTGGTGATATTTTTACAATTAACTCATAATCTATACATATAGCAGCTATCATTATTGGTATACTAATTCCTAACCAAATTAACTGTTTTATTAACTCATCATGTTCTGTACTTTGAGTTGCAGAATATAAAGCTATACACCCTATTGTTATTAAAATAGCAACACATATTAAAATAGACCACTCTATATTTTTCAAAAACTTCTTATTCAACTTTTTCTCCTTTGAAATTAATATTTTCATACTCAAATATATTATACCCTATTGGTAATATATTATCTCATGTTAACATTGCATATTAACTTATAATAAAAAAGAAGATATTAATTCATATCTTCTATTCCTCGTCTGCACTCTTTTTATTTGCTGTTTTTCTAGTTCTTGTAGTAGCTTTAGTAGTAGTTGCCTTTTCTTCATCACTAACTTTACTTGTACGCTTAGCAACAACTTTTTTAGTTACTTTTTCTGTTTTAGTAGTTGATTTTTTAGCAGACACAGCCTTTTTTGTTCCAGCTTTTGTTGTTCTAGTTGATTTTGTTTTACTTGTTTTTGCATCTTTAGCTTCATTTTCAGCTATTTTTGCCTTTGTTAATTCTTCACTTTCTTTTTTCTTTTCCTCATTAATTCCCATTATTGGAATATTAGCATATAATGCAGGTGCTCCTGATGTACCATCATTATTTACTCTATTTTCTAATTTTACATCCATTTCTGTTTCATCAACATCAATGTATTTTTTAATAACATCTACAATTTCTTGTTTCATCATTTCTAAAAAATCTGCTGAAACATTTGCTCTATCTTGCATTAATACTAAATGAAGTCTTTCTTTTGCTGCATTTTTAGATTTATCAGCTTGTTCTTTTTTTCCCATTTTTTTTAAAAATGTTGTAAAATTTTCTAACATCTTATATACCTCCAAATTTAGTAATTATTTTCTTTTTAAAAAGCTAAATATTTTAGAGAAAAATCCCTCATCCCTACCAGGAATAGTTATATCTATATTTTCTCCTAATATTCTTCTAGCAATTTCCATATAACCTTTTCCTGAAGGAGCTTTTTTATTTGATACTGCTGGTTCACCTTTATTTGTTTGTGTAATTATATATTCATCATCTGGAATTACACCAATCAAATCAATTGAAAGTAAATCAACAATATCTTCTACATCCATCATTTCTCCCCTTTTTACCATGTTAGGTCTTAATCTGTTTATTACCAATTCTGGATTTTTTATTTCTGCAGATTCTAATAAACCTATTATTCTATCTGCATCTCTTATAGAAGAAATTTCTGCTGTTGATACCACAATTGCCCTGTTTGCACCAGCTATTGCATTTTTAAAACCTTGCTCGATTCCAGCTGGACAATCTATTAGTATATAATCAAATTCTTCTCTTAATTTATCTGTTAAATCTTTCATTTGTTCTTCATTTACTGCACTTTTATCTCTTGTTTGGGCTGCGGGAAGTAAAAATAATTCTTCAAAACGTTTATCTTTTATAAGAGCTTGTCTTAATTTACATTTTTCTTCAACAACATCTACTATGTCATAAACTATTCTGTTTTCAAGTCCCATTACTACATCTAAGTTTCTTAAACCAATATCAGTATCCACTAACACTACTTTTTTTCCACATAGAGCAAGGGCTGCCCCTAAGTTTGCTGTTGTTGTTGTTTTACCTACTCCACCTTTTCCTGATGTTATAACAATAACTTCTCCCATTTTTTTATTCCTCCTATAATATTTGCAAAAATAAATTCTAAATTAATTTATTTTTTATTTTATATACTTTTATTATTTATTATTTTTGCAAAAATTTATTTACCTAAAATAGTCATAAACTAAAAAGTTACCTATTTATAATACATTAAAAATTGAAAATTGTCAATTTTTGGTCTTCATTTTCTTCTATTAACCTATAATCCCCCTTAAGCCATACTTAACACCAACTATAGTTCACTTTCTTTTACTGTTTATTTTTATTATACATTATTACTCATTCTCCAACATATTTTTTAACCACACAATTCTTTCCTCATGCAACTTTTGTTTTAACTTCACACCCTCTTCAACTCCAAATTTTTCTTTTATATAATCACCATTTATCTCTTTTATCATCATATTCCCAATTTTAGCAAATTCTACTTTATCATCTTTAACACCCCTGCAATTTCTATCTGATTCCACAACTATTTCTAATCCTTCTAACCCCAATTTAGTTTTATAAATATTTTCTATAAAAGACACTTTTTTTGTCACGCCCATTTTGTTAAAAATACCACCTCTCATATGTTCTTTTGCTGCTGTTTTTCCACACTCTTTCCACAAAGTTGGCATTTTCAGGCTATTTGCAAATTTTACTACTTCACCAACACCCTTAATATCATGTTCATAATGATGTGGATACAAATTCTTTGGTGTCAAAGCTTTACCTAAATCATGAACTAATGTTGCAAACCTTACTTTCTCATCAGTTGTTAATTTAGCACACATATCAACAGCCAACATTGTATGATTATAAGCATCACCTTCAGGATGATATTTAACTGGTTGTTCTACATTTATCAAATTATATATTTGTTTAAAATGAACATCTAGTACATCAGCTTTTTTTAGCACATTAAAAAATATTGATGGCCTATCCGTTTTTAACGCTTTTCTAAACTCATTGAAAACTCTCTCCTTTGATAATTCATTCAATTCTCCTTTTAAATTTTTCATTAATTCTAAAGTTCTATTTTCTATATCAAAGCCAAATTCACTTGCAAACCTTGCTGCTCTATACACTCTTAATGGATCTTCAACAAAACTTTGTGATGTTGCCCTTATGACTTTATTTTTTAAATCCTCCAGCCCCAAAAAAGGATCTATAACCTCATTTGTTAAAACATCTTTAGCCATTGAATTTATGGTTATATCCCTTCTTTTCAAATCCTCACATATAGTTATATCTTTATTAGTAACAACATCAAACTCAGTATGTCCCTTTCCAACCTTAGTTTCAACCCTAGCCATTGCAAACTCTTTTCCACCTAAATCATATACCTCAAAAGACTTTCCTCTTGCATACACTTCCGGAAACAATTTGCAAAACTCCTCACTACTTAAACCCGTAACACAATAATCCTCATCACTAACCTCTTTACCCAAAAATTCATCCCTTACAGCTCCGCCTACTAAATACAATCTCCCACCATTCTTTTCTATTTTATTTGCAATTTCATTTACATCTAACTCCATAAAACCTCCCGTACAAATACTCACTTCATTTTCCTAATGCCACTTCCATAAATTAATTTTTCCATCTCAATCAACAATTTTATACTATCACATTTTTTCATCAAACTAACGCTTTTACAACATCAGCTGCTTCATTCCACTTAACACCATAATATCACTTTCCCCATCTCCAATCAACACCCTCTATCCCAAAATTTTCCAAATCTTAAAAACATTTTTTTCTCGCACAATCCCCCTCCCTCACAAAAACATTTTTTTCTCTCGGCACCCACCCCCAAAAAAAATTTTTCCTTCCACCACCCCCTCCCTCGGAGAAAGAAATTTTTACTTTTGAAAAAACAAATCTCCGACCTAAGCCCCAAAACATCTAACCCAAGTCATTATCGTAACAACCACCTCAAACACGCTACGCACTCCACCGCGTTTGGAGGAATTTATTTTTTCAAAAGTAACAAATTTTTTCTCTCGGCACTCACCCCCAAAAAAATGTCATATTTCAAAACACCCATAATATAAATAAAAAGAGGTGTATTAACTTGATAATAAAAACTATAAAACTAAAAAAAATCTACCTTTCTCTCATATCACTCGCCACAATCATAACAACATTTTCCATATCCATATACGCATTTTCAAACAACTCCCTTCCATTCATATGGCAAAACCACCAACCCCAAAAAGACTACATCAAATGGGTAGACTTTACCCCAACCTATGAAGCGCTAAACCAAACATCAAAACTAGACATCGAATCACACAACAACCCAAACTCAACAGTTAAATACAATTGGATTGAACTACTTAGCTACTTAGCCTGCAAATATGGTGGAGATTTCAAAAGTTACAACAGCAAAGACTTAACAGCCTTAACCGAAAAATTACAATCTGGTGCAACAATATCTGAACTAACCAAAAACATGAAATACTATTCATATTACTACGAAGCATACAACGCCGTTTTGCACGAATACATCGGAGAATATGAAATCGAAATTCCAAGCTCTAATGTATCAAAAGCTAATACCTCAGATAATAACAATACTTTAGACACCACAGAAAACACATCACCCCAACCTAAATACGAAAAAAAATATGCATAAAAGTTTTCCTTCCTATTGCCAAAAATTACTGCTTTAGCCATTACGATGACTTTGGTAATTCTAGATCATATGGATATAAAAGAGTTCATCTAGGAAATGACTTAATGGGAAGTATTGGAACTCCTATAATTGCTGTAGAATCTGGTACTGTTGAAGCAATTGGTTGGAACCAATATGGTGGCTGGAGAATAGGAATTAGAAGCTTTGATAAAAAAAGATATTATTATTATGCACATCTAAGAAAGGATCACCCATATGCAATAAACTTATCTGAAGGAGATATAGTAACTGCAGGAGATGTTATTGGATACCTTGGCATGACTGGATACAGCACTAAGGAAAATGTAAATAATATCAATATTCCACATCTTCACTTTGGTATACAACTAATATTTGATGAAAGTCAAAAAGAAGGTAATAATGAAATTTGGATTGACGTTTACAATATCATAGAATTCCTAAGAAAAAATCAATCAGAGGTATACAAAGCTGAAGATGAAAAAGAATATTATAGAAAATACGATATTATTGATTCTGCATTATTAGAGCAGTAATTATTGTAATATTTTATATTTATTAATGGAGTGATTATATTGATACATTTTAAAGTATTTAAATTAAACTACAAATTAATAGCTCTTTCATGTATAATAGTTTTTATATTATCTTATGTTTTTATAAATCATTTTGTAAAAGCAGAAGAAAACTCATGTATTAAAGTTCCTATAATTATGTATCATAGTATTCTAAAATCACAAAGTGGAAACTATATAATACACCCCGAAACATTTGAAAGTGACTTAAAATATATACAAAATCATGGCTATACCACAATTACAATGACAGATTTAATAAACTATGTTTATGAAGACTCTCCACTTCCTGAAAAACCTATAATAATTACTTTTGATGATGGCTATTATAATAACATTGGTTATGCGCTTCCATTATTACAAAAATACAATATGAAAGCAGTTATTTCTATAGTTGGTAATTATACAGATACATACACAAATTCTAATGAAGCTAATTTAAATTATAGTTATATACGTTGGAAAGATATTAAATCACTTATAGATGAAGGGACTATTGAATTTCAAAATCATACATACAACCTCCATAAAAACGCAAATGGTAGAAAAGGTTGTATGAAAAAAAATTATGAATCTTTAGAGGATTACGAAAACTTATTATCCTCAGATGTAATGAAATTGCAAAAAGAATTTGAGACCAATACTAACTACATTCCCAACACATTTACATATCCATTTGGTGCAATTAGTAAAGATTCCACAAAAATTATAAAAGAATTAGGATTTAAAGCAAGTTTGTCTTGTACCTCAGGTGTAAATTTAATTTCAAAAGATCCAGAATGTTTATATTTGTTAAAAAGAAATAATAGAATTAGTGGGATTTCTAGTGAACAATTTTTTAAAAAGATTGACTTTGTCAAGTAAAATTTGTAATTTTTTTTTGAAAAATTTAATTTTAGAAAAACGATGACTCAATAGGTAAGTCATCGTTTTTCTTGTACATCTTCTTTTGTTTCTGGCTGATATTTTTCTAATATTGTTGTACTAGTGCGACACTTTCTGGATCTCTTTGTATTTTTTTCCCATTTATAATTCATACATTTTTATTATTATATTTTTTTACTAAAAAAGTAAAGTGTATAAGTTTTGGTACCTTCTAACTTACACACTTTATTTTTCACTATCTTTAGTAATCCTTTTTATCTATATATTTTTCTATTTATACTTTTTATTTCATTTATATTTTTCCTTTATTTTTTATAATCCTTCCCATTTTTTAATTTTATCTATTACAATTATATTATTCTTATTTTTAATTTTATTATTTATTTTATTGTTACAATCAACAAACCTAAAAAAGAGTCAGTGGATCAATTGTTACATTCTTCTTTTTTATACTTAAATGTAAATGTGATCCAGTAGTAGCTCCATTAGTTGGGTTTCCATTTGCATCTTTATACGGATTTCCTGTAAAACCATATACATTTTTAGGTCCTACTTGTGCAATAACTTGACCTTGGTATACATATTCTCCAACATGAACTATATAATTAGGTGAAATATGATGGAATGTTACAGTATATTCCTCATTTTGTACAACAACACTATACCCCCCACTTCCCATAAATCCAGTACGCGTAACTATTCCTGATATAACAGAAATTATATTAGTTCCTGCAGGTGCTGGAATATCAATTCCACCATGAAAAGATGTAGCACCGGCAGTTGGACTACTTCTATTACCGAAATATGAACTTATTCTATTATATCCTGGTAATGGCCAATATACATTATTATAAGATAATATTTTTCCATTAAAAAAATTTAAATTTTCATTTGAATTTTGATTATAATTTTTATTAAAATTTTGATTAACTAAATCATTTGATAAAAATGGTATAAAAAATATACAAATAAAAATAACAAATAATGAAATAACAAGAAAATAATTTTTAGAAATTTTTGAGACATTAAACATAATTGAATAAATTAAAGCTTTTCTCCTTTTTAAATTTAGGTTTTAATACTGGTAAACCTATTAACCTTTTATAGTAAGTACTAAGCAAAATATAAATAAAATTATTACTACTTTCAATATATAGATTACAAAAGAACTTATTTTCCTCTTTTACAGCATTATATAAATTATAAATGAACCCAGTACGAATTTAGGTTCATTTATAAATTTCAACTGCATCAATTATTTTTTGAACGCAAAAAATTTGCTTAAAAAGAAATTTAATACAATAACTAAAACAGTAATTGTTAATTTACTAATTAAATTTGGAATATTTAAAACATTAAATAATAACATAAATCCAAAGAATTCCACAATCATTGTAAATAGTCTTGCTGAGAAAAATTTTAGCATTTCCATAAAAATTTCTTTGAAATTAGATGCTTTAGAATTAAAAACTAATCTTCTATTTGTAATATATGCAAAAACAACAGCTAAAAATATAGCTATTACATTTGAAATATTTTCATTTACATGACAAAATGTAGTTAATACATAAAATGTACCCACATTTACAACAGTTGTTAGTCCCCCAAAAACAATGTAAAGAATTACTTCCTTTGTCATAAATTTTTTTATTATAGAATTAATTAATTGTATTATTTTCTGCATAAATTCTCCATTCTTTAATACATATATTTAGGTTTTATTAATTGGATAACCTATAAATCCAATAAATCCAAAAATAACTTTGATATTCCCATACCAAAGTTACTTTTAACTCCTCTTGGGAGCAATATTGGCAGGGGTAGTAGGATTCGAACCCACACAGGCGGTTTTGGAGACCGATGTGCTACCATTGACACTATACCCCTATCTGTTCAACAGTATTTATATTAACATATTTATTATATTCGCGCAATAGATTTCTTAAAATTTGCGAAAATAAATTTTTTACTTTTACCTGTATATATTGCTTTTACTTTACAAATTTGTATTTAGTTTTTAACTTGGCAGATAATTTTCTGTACCACAATTGTGTACTTGACTAACCCAAAAATATATAGTAATATTATATATTATAAAATATATAAGAAACAAATAAAAAAGAATAGGTGGTTTTTAATTAATGTTATGTACAAAATGTAAGAAAAACACAGCAGTTGTTTTTTTAAATAAACTTGATGAATCAGGCAACCAAAAATTAGAGGGGCTTTGCTATAATTGTGCCAAAAGTTTAGGTATAAACCCTTTAGAAGCATTAGCAAAGCAAGCTAATTTAAACGAAAATGACATAGAAGATATGACAAGACAATTTGAAAACATGTTTAATGATTTATCAGAAAATATGAGTGATGAAGAAATAAATAATTTAATGTCTGGAAATCCAGAAGATTTAGAAAACATGGACTCTAATACATTAGGTTCAATTTTTTCAGGTATATTGGGAACAACCCAAAACCCTACCTCATCTTCTGAATCACAAGCTTCTCAAAATTCAGATAAAACTCAAAAAGTAAAAATTGATAAAAAACAAAATAAGAAGAAGAAGGCTTTAGACACATATGGAACTAATTTAACAATAAAAGCCAAAAATAACCAATTAGATGCTGTAATAGGCCGTGATAGAGAAATTCAAAGGATTGTACAAATTTTAAATAGACGTTCAAAAAACAATCCATGTCTAATAGGTGAACCTGGTGTTGGTAAAACTGCTATTGCTCAAGGTTTAGCAATAAAAATAGCAAATGGAAATGTTCCTGCTAAACTTTTAAATAAAGAAGTTTACCTTTTAGATATGACTGCAGTTGTGGCTGGGACACAATTTAGAGGTCAATTTGAAGCTAGAATGAAATCTATAATAGATGAATGCAAAAATTTGGGTAATATCATTTTAGTTATAGATGAAATTCACAATATAATTGGTGCAGGTGATGCGGAGCATTCTATGAATGCTGCTAATATCTTGAAACCATCATTATCAAATGGTGAAATTCAATTAATTGGTACTACCACTCTAAAAGAATATAGAAAATATATTGAAAAAGATTCTGCTCTTGAAAGAAGATTTCAACCTGTAAAAATCGAGGAACCTTCTGTTGAAGATTCTATTGAAATATTAAATGGTATAAAAAAATATTACGAAGATTATCATAAAGTAAAAATTTCAAAAGACGTTATAAAAAATACTGTTATAATGTCTGAAAAATATATTCATGATAGATTTTTACCAGATAAAGCTATTGATATTCTAGATGAGGCTTGTTCAAGAATTAATTTAAATAATAAACAATTATATCAATTGGAAGTTTTAAAAAATGAATTAAAAAAAGTCCAAGAAGAAAAAGAAGAGGCTGCTTCTGCAGATTCAACTGAAGATTATCAAAAAGCAGCTGAACTAAAAACTAAAGAATGCCAATTAAATGAACAAATTGATAAACTTAATAAATCAATGAAAACTGTTAGTTTATCTGTTCAAGATATAGCAAATGTAATAGAACATTGGACTAAAATTCCTGTTAAAAAAATTACAGAAGCTGAAACACAAAAACTATTAAATTTAGAAACTAATTTACATAACAGAGTAATTGGTCAAGATGAAGCTGTAGAAGCTGTTTCAAGAGCAATAAGAAGAAATCGTGCAGGACTTAAAACAACAAAACGTCCACCATCATTTATATTTGTAGGACCTACAGGTGTTGGTAAAACTGAACTTGCTAAATCTCTTGCATATGAAATGTTTGGAAATGAAAACTCAATTATTAGAATAGATATGTCTGAATATATGGAAGGACACTCAACTTCAAAATTAATTGGTTCACCTCCAGGCTATGTTGGATATGATGATGCTGGTCAACTTACAGAAAAAGTTAAACGTAACCCATACTCTATAATTTTATTAGATGAAATTGAAAAAGCTCATCCAGATGTTTTTAACATATTATTACAAGTTTTAGATGAAGGTAGATTAACAGATTCACAAGGTAATACAGTTAATTTTGAAAATACTATAATAATTATGACATCAAATGCTGGTTCAACATCAAATACTAATTCAATAGGTTTTGGTGCCACATCAGAAGCTAAAAGAAACAAAATTTTAGATAGTTTACGTGAAATATTTAGACCTGAATTTTTAAACAGAATTGATGAAATTGTTGTATTTGAACAATTATCAAAAGAACAACTGCTTCAAATAGTTAATTTAATGCTTTCAGAAACTGCAAAAGTTTTACAAGATAAAGATATTACAATGGAAGTTTCCGCAGAAGCTAAAGAATTCATTTTACAACAAGGAACAGATTTAAAATATGGTGCACGTCCTTTAAGAAGAGCTATTCAAAGATATATTGAAGATGAAATATCTGATTTAATTTTAAAATCAGAACTAAAAAACGGACAAAAAATAACAATAACATTTGACACTAAGTTACATTTTAATGTACAATAGACTTGTATAAATCATAAAAATGGAGGAATTTATATGCTTAAACATGTACCAAACACTTTAACAATAGCACGTTTTATATTAATTCCATTTATACTAACATCTTTAATTAATGATAATTATTTTTTAACATTTATATTATTAACAATTTCTGGATTAACTGATGTTTTAGATGGTTTTCTTGCTAGGAAATTTAATTTAATAACTAACTTTGGAAAATTAATAGATCCATTAGCAGATAAATCTACTCAAATAGCAATCTTAGCCACTTTAGCTTTAAAAAATATTATCCCTATATGGATGATTGTTGTTCTATTTTTAAAGGAATTTCTTATGAAGAAGCGGTAAAAATGAATGAAATATATACAGAAGGACTAAAACGAAAAGTACAAGAAATAGAAGGAGCTAAGGAAATCATAAAATATTTAAAAGACAAAAAGTATAAGCTTATAATTGCAAGTAATGGACCAAGCACAGCAATACCATCAAAATTGAAGGGATTAGGAATAAATGAATATATAGATGAAACCTTTGCAGCAGATGAATGTGGAAGTATGAAACCACATGCATATTTTTATGAAGCTTTGTTTAATAAAATAAATAACCATAATACCAAAGAAATGTTATATATAGGTGATGAGTTAGAAAAAGATATTAAAGGTGGAAACGAAGTAGGAATGGATACATGTTGGTTTAATATTAGGAATGAGAATGCTAGTATTTATAAGCCAACATATGAGATACATAAGTTAGAAGAATTAAAAAATATATTATAAAAAGGGAGAAAAAGATATGGAGGAAATAGTATTTGTAACACATAACAAAGGTAAAATAGCATCTGCACAAAAACAATTAGCAGGAGTAAATGTAAAAATATTCGAATATGAGTTAGACGAACCAAGAAGTGATGATATAAAATTTATTTCAAAAGCAAAAGTAGAAGAGGCGTATAAATTAGTAAAAAAGCCATGTATTTCTTTAGATTGTGGTTTCTGGATAGAAGAATTAAATGGATTTCCACGAGCATTTGTTAACTTTTCATTAGAAACATTAGGACTAGAAGGAATCTTAAAATTAATGGAAGGAAAAGAAAACAGAAACTGCAAATTCACAGAATGTTTATCATACTATGATGGAAAAGAAGTACATCAATTTATGGGAGAGCATAAAGGGAGACTAGCAAAAGAAATATTAGGAAATGATACAAACGAAAAATGGTCAGATTTATGGTATATCTATATACCTAGTGGATATGAAAAGACATTAGCACAAATGACTAAAGAGGAACGAGCTACGAGGAAAAAGTATGAAAGTAAAGATGCAATGAAAATATTCGCAAATTGGTATTTAGAAAATAATGCAAATTTATTATAGAGTTTAAAATTTTGAATAGTTGGATATAAATATTTAGATAAAAAGTAGTAAAATAGAAGCTTTTATGATATAGTTCTTTGTAAAATAGGAGTAGCAAGTTTAATATGTGAATGTTAAAATCACATATACTGGCGAATAAAGGAGTATATTATGAGAGCTAATTTTTTTGGAAGTACAGCATGCTATTTAAAGAAAGACAACAAAATATTATT
>OIGD01000943.1_pt1 | contig 30300 bp, 23 predicted proteins | sample 1582211 | NCBI WGS metagenome assembly OIGD01 (sample SAMN04414078, study PRJEB24778) | human gut metagenome | material: faecal | host: Homo sapiens
TGGTAACCGGACCGGATATCATCTTCTTCTGGGTAGCCCGTATGATTATGGCCGGATATGAATACGAGGGCAAGATGCCTTTCAAAAACGTTTACTTTACCGGTATCGTGCGCGATAAAATAGGCCGTAAGATGTCCAAATCGCTCGGCAACTCGCCCGACCCGATCGATCTCATCGACCGTTACGGTGCCGACGGCGTGCGTATGGGTATGATGCTCTCAGCCCCTGCCGGCAACGACATACTCTTTGATGACGCCCTGTGCGAACAAGGCCGAAACTTCAACAACAAAATATGGAACGCTTTCCGCCTCGTAAAAGGCTGGCAAGTCGACGACACACTACCGCAACCCGACTCGGCTCGCATAGCGACCGAATGGTTTGCCTCGATGCTCAATAAGGTTAACGCCGAAGTTGCCGACTTGTTTGGCAAATACCGGTTGTCGGAAGCCTTGATGACCATATACAAACTTTTCTGGGACGAATTCTCATCATGGTACCTCGAAATGATAAAGCCGGGATACCAGCAACCCATCGACCGCAAAAGTTACGATGCAACACTCGGCTTCTTCGACGTATTGCTAAAACTCCTGCACCCGTTTATGCCTTTCATTACCGAAGAATTGTGGCAACATCTCTACGATCGCAAAGAGGGCGAAAGCATCATGATAGAGCGCATTCCCGAATCGGGAACAACAGACGAATCCCTGCTGGCCGCCGTCGAGAAAGCCAAAGAAATCATTGCCGGGGTGCGTACCATACGTCTGCAAAAAAATATCCCGAATAAAGAGCCTTTGACCCTCCAAGCCATCGGCTTGCACGATAATGGCTGCGACGCCATTATCGTAAAATTGGGCAACTTGTCGTCGATAGAAACAGCAAGCTCCAAAGAAGCGACCGCCGCTTCATTCCTTGTCGGTACAACCGAATATGCCGTTCCCTTAGGAAACAGCATCGATGTGGAAGCCGAGATAAAGAAATTGGAAGATGAACTGAAATATCAACAGGGATTTTTGCGTTCGGTATTGGGCAAACTGGGAAATGAACGTTTTGTCAACAACGCTCCGGTTCAAGTCGTAGAGATGGAGCGCAAAAAGCAAGCCGATGCAGAGAGCAAAATCAAGTCGCTCGAAGAAAGCATTGCAGCTCTTAAAAAATAAACAGAACTTTATTGCTACATTCATTATGAAACGCAGGCAGCATCGAGAATTTGATGCTGCCTGCGTTTTTATAAAAACAAAACAATTTCAAAACTCGAAGCCTAAACGCAAAGAGAGGCCATGACGTAAATATTTTACGGTATAATAATCGCCACCCCAAAAATACGAACTATAAAAATACTCCTCTACGACTTGTTGTTGCAGGTTATATCCCAAGGCCACATTCATAGCAAAATCGGATTTAAGAATAAAGCGTATGCCGAATGTCGGATTGAAATAAATACCGGGATTTACGACCTCCGAAGCTTTCGAGCCAACGGCATATCCTATTTTTACGCCCCAAAACGGAGTAATATCCCTATTCAAAAAATTGGCACGAACATCAGCAAATAAAGGCATAAACAAACGCCCTCCCGCCGCATGATAATCAAGACCGATACCGGCGCCCAGAAATAGGTGAGGGTTAAATTGATAGCCATGCGAAGTGGTTATAGAAAAAGCTCCTTTGTCAATAGGAATGCCGTTAGCCTTGAAATTAACAATGGTCCCGACTTCCACCGATCCTCGGTATCCTTTCACATCGGTCCGTATGCGATTACTCTTTTCCGACTCCCGATTTATCGCCTCTTCTTTGGTTATCTTTTCCATTTCATTCATCGGGTAGACAAAGATACTGCCATCGGCCGTTTTTACTTTCAATAAAACATTGGGTTGTTGTTCGATGACTGTACCACGTATCACGCTGCCGTTTTTGAGATAGACCACTTCTTGGTAATTCTGTGCAGACAACGCAAAAACAGAGATTATAAATAATAATCCCGTAATAAACAAATTCCTTATCATAACTACAATTTTAATAATAATTATTACACCGCAAAGATATAATATTATTCAAATTCAAAAAAGATATTTATAAAAAACTACTTAAAAACAAAACAGATAGTCTGAAAATTTACACTCGCCGAAAAGTAAGTCTATGTCAATAACAAAATCAAATCACTCGCCCCAAATATACACCCACTCTTAATATTAAAAAAAAGACCGTATTCTATAAACAGAAAAGCAGTTGACAGAGTTCTGTCTACCGCTCTTACTTTTTCACAGAAATTCCCAATAATAAAAGACTTATTATAGTCTTAACAAACTTACATACCTTCTATACGGAAAAAATTCTTCCACACATCTGTTCCACCGAAAAGCTCCACCGACGATGCAGGAACCCACAGACTACCATTGACATAAGCGCTCTGTGAAAAAACGGAAGGTGATAAAACAAATGGTTCATCTCTCAACACAATGATTTTAACGAGTGCCGTACACCCATGAAACATACCATCGGGTATCTGAGAAACGCACCGACCGATAGTCAGAACCGACAAAGATTCACTATGATTGAAGGGCGAATTGCCGTAATTGAGTCCGGCTCGATAATCGATATTTCGTCCTAAATAAAGCGTATCCAGCGGAGAATCATAAAAAAGACCCTCACCTCCCCCGACGCCGCTGTAATAGTAATTGTAACCCAATAACAATTCCGTTTTACCATCTTCCATAATGACTGTCTTTAAAGAGCGGCAATTATCAAAAGCATAATTCCCAACCGATACAACACTACCGGGAATCGTAATAGACAAAAGACCCTTGCAATCGCTGAAAGCATGATCGGCAATGGCAACAACTCTCAATTTACGGGTATTGTACTCTACATACGACGGCACAATGACGCGTCCGGAATACTCGGTGCTGCCACGAACCACACATACCGTCGAGTCGGCCAGCGACGCAACCCTATAATAAATACCATCACTTTTAAAGTCATAAGCGACAACATTGCATACCATGCACCACAATCCCCATAATAGGCAAAAGCCTTTTATTCGTTCTATCCACATAAAATTTTCCCTTCCATTAAATCATTTGTCTTATTATAATCCGATACCTCTACCCTAATAAACCCATGCAAATGCGATAAAAAACAATCATATACGATTGGCAATCGTCGTGCAAAGATATATCATAATACCAACTAAGAAAAAATTTTATGGTTAAAATTTTTATTCATGAATTGACACAACAGTAAAAGCATACCATCTCGATACAAAATTTTTGCATGAAAGGTATTTTAAAAGGCCTTATTTTCATATAAAAACAATTTTCCAATATGGCAACGTTCTAAGTCCTATTTTTATTAAAAAATATTTACAAAGCAATTCTTTTAAAGAAATTAATTTATATCTTTGCGTCTGAAAATACTTCTTTCTATCATGGATAATATATCATCACAATCAATAGGAAAACGGTTGCCATATTTTGATGTACTGAAACTTTTTGCAATTTTCCTCGTCCTATGGGGGCATTGCATTCAATATTTTTTATCCAGCCAATATTCGGACGAACCTGTTTACCGATACATATACTCGTTTCACATGCCTCTTTTTATGATGATCTCGGGATATTTCTCGGCATCATCTATGCGATTGCATTTTACAGAATTGATAACAAAAAAGAGCCGACAGCTTCTCCTTCCGTGTGTATCATGGGCCATAATTTTTACGATCATTGCCACTACAATAACAAACAGACCTTTTATAAATGCCCTCACTTCCTCTCTAATATATGGATTTTGGTTTCTAAAAAGTTGTTTTATTTGCTACATCATTGCATACTGCGGTTACAATTGCAAACTAAGAAAACCTATATGGATTGTAATAACTTTATTTATCAGCCAACTAATCCCCAACTATCAAGTATCTTTGATGTTTCCGGCTTTTTTAATCGGACTGGAATTAAAAAATTCCGCAAAATTTACACGAATGCTCCATCATTTCTACGTAATACCTGTCTTACTTTTTATCGTTCTACTTTGTTTTTGGGACGAAACTTTTTGGCAAAAACCCAATTTACGGGAAGCATTGACAAATAGGGACATATTTACCGAATTCTCATATAAACATCTCTACCGTATCGTCATAGGAATTGCCGGTAGTCTGACTTTTATTGTTTTATTTCAAAAAACGTTCGGTCAGAATATAAAATCCAAATTATTCCAAATATGCAGCTCATGGGGACAATATACATTAGGAATCTACATACTTCAATTCTTCATATTGGAAAGATTTCTTGCCCGATACTTAAACTTCGACAACTTGAATTTTTTTCTTTTCAATTTTATAGTCTCGCCACTCATATCAATCATCGTTTTAATCGTCTGTGTATACATCATCAAACTGATTTACAAATCACGAATAGGTGCATTCCTGTTATTCGGGAAATCTCTCAAACAATAAAAAACGTCCGTAAAGTTTTTATCTTCCTGACGTAAAATATCAGAAACTGACAATCATCAATTTCCGACAATAGTAGTTATATCGTTGATGCCGAAAGAAGCGATAAAGGCTGTACATCCAGACTTCGGCATAACGGATATATACTTCTAAGAAGCCGCTTAAATCTTTCTTGCAACAGACCTTCCGAGTCTCATATCGGAAGGTCTGTTTCTTTGTTCCAAAAGTTCACTTTTGAGTGCCCACTTTTTATTTTCGTTATCTTTGCCGTCAATCATAAAAGACAGTCGCGCTGGCAAACAAATGCAATATCCATTCTACATACTCTGTAAACAGATATAGAAAAATAACATCACACATTTAATCCTTATGAAAAGATTTGCATATCTCGTACTTCTTGCAATAACCGTCATCGGCTGTTCAGAAGAAGAGGTAAAAATTGACATCTCGAATTGTACCTATTCACGCACCCTTCCCGTATTGTTTATCAACACCGAAGGAAACAAGCCCATTGTGTCGAAAGAAGAATACCTCAATGCTACCTATTATCTCGAAACATTCGATCTCGACGACTACGAACCGATAGGCAGCGAAACAGAACAATTGCCATTGGAGATTCGCGGACGCGGAAACTTCTCTTGGAAAAAAGATAAAAAACCATATCGTTTGAAATTGGGAAGCAAAGCCGCCCCATTGGGAATGGACAAAAGCAAACATTTTGTACTTCTCGCCCACGTAGGTGCATATAGCCAATACCTGACCGAAACCGCAGCCTTCAAACTGGGTGAAGAAATAGGTTTGGCCTGGACTCCCAAAGCAGAACCCGTAGAAGTGGTTGTAAACAACGAATATAAAGGGTTCTATTTCCTCGTCGAAAATATACGTGTCGACGACAAACGTGTAGACATCACAGAGCAAGATGACAACTGTACAAATACCGACGAAATCACCGGAGGTTGGCTGCTCGGAATCGACAACTACAACGACCCCGATCAAATAAAATTTGTCAATGGCAGCGGTTATACCATGCACATCACTCACAAAAGTCCCGAAATTCTCTCGGAAGAACAAGAGTCTTATCTGCGCCAGCAGATGAAAGCGATAGACGATGCCGTATATGAAGACGATAAAAACTCCACCACATGGGAAAAATATATCGACATCGATGCCCTCACCCGATACTATATCATACAAGAAATTTTTTGCAACGGCGATGCTTTTGCGGGAAGTTCTTATTTCCATAAAGACAGAGGAAATGACACCAAATGGATATTTGGCCCCCTCTGGGACTTCGGAAATTCATTCGAGGGCGGCGCCCGCAACTTCTTCTATGAAAAAGGGAAAAGACCTCGCTGTTGGATTACAGAAATCGCCAAATATCCACGTTTCCAAGAACATATACGCAAAGTATGGAACGAGTTCTATCCTACCAAGTACGAACCGATATACGCCTTTATCGATGAAATGGCTCAACGTTGTGCCGAAGCCGACAAATGCGACGCCAAACGCTGGCCGCAATATAACAAAGGTAACTCGGAAGACAAAAAAAGATGGCTCACAGAAGTTTTACAAAACCGCATAAATTTCTTGAATAGCGAATGGTCTAACTAAAAAGCCATAAACAACAGATTCTAAAAACATAAAACCAAAGACTCCATACATATGAGAAAGTATATTCTTGTTTTACTGATACTTTTATTGGCTGCACCGATAGCCGTTCAAGCAGAGAACCATTCAGAAAAAAACGACAAATACCGAGGTTTTGTAGAATTGGGAACCTCCTTCAACATAGGATTTTACAACCCCAGAGGGACAGGCGCGATAAGCACCACACACGGATACCAAATCAATACCCACCTCTTCGTAGGAGCAGGGTTGGGTTGCGAATATCATAAAATGGGTAAAAGATGGTTTTTACCGCTCTTTGTCGATTTCCGATACAATATTTCAGATCGGAAATTTACCCCATTTTTCGGGCTAAAAGCCGGCTATGCATTAGGCAAAAAAAGCTCCGATAAGTTAAACCCCGGATATTACGTCAATCTGACCGCATTTGGTGCCCGGCTGAAAATCGCCCCAAATATGGCTATGAATATGAGTATCGGGTATAATTATCAGCAATGCGTTCATGAAGAAAAATATTACCACTATCGAAACGGAGGTTTTCACTTCTACGAATCTTACACAAGAAGGCTCCACCACCACGGTCCTTCCCTACGCATAGGAGTAGAATTTTAATCATAATCGAAACACAAACGCCCGACAAAAGTCGGGCGTTTGTGTTTCGATTATTGGCTATCTTGCAATCCACGTTTAGTTGCGACGATAGTAAGTCATATCATTGATGTCGAAAGAAGCGATAAAGGCTGCGTTTTTACGCACTTCGGCTTCGGCATAACGGACATATACCTCGGCCGACGTACGGAACGAATCATTACGCTCGGTGTCGAGAATCAACAGGTGGCTCATGATGATATGTCCGGCCATCTCTACCATACGCCGGGCTTGGAAGTCGATATAATCGTTGTCTTTTGTAGCAGTTACCTGCTCTACCGTTTCGGCATAAATCGACGTAAGTTCTTTGAGGCGGGTACGCAACGTCTGCAAGTCTCCCGACACCTCCTGCTCCTCATAATAGCGCATCATATTGAGGTATGTTCCCGTAGTAACGTGGCGTATGGCGGCAACTACCTGCAACTGCGTCGTACCTTCGTAAATCGATGTGATACGGGCATCGCGGTAGATACGTTCGCAGGCATAATCTTTCATAAACCCTGATCCACCGTGTATCTGCACGCAATCATAAGCATTCTGGTTACAGAACTCACTACCCATACCCTTTGACATCGGAGTAAAGGCATCGGCCTGCTTTTGGTAACGCTTCATTTCATCACGCTCCTCCTTTTCGAGTTTACGCTCTTTCGAGATGTCTTCGAGCGTCTTGTACATATCGACAAAACGGGTCGTCTCATAAAGCAACGAACGCGATGCATCGAGCTTGGCCTTCATCAACGAAAGCATCTCCGACACGGCAGGGAATTCTATAATGGCTTTGCCGAACTGACGGCGTTCCCGGGCATAAGATAGGGCCTCGCGATAGGCGGCCTCGGATACACCCACCGATTGCGCGGCAATACCCAGACGCGCACCATTCATCAACGCCATGACATATTTGATAAGCCCCATCTTGCGATCGCCGCAAAGTTCGGCTTTGGCATTGCGGAACACCAATTCGCAAGTCGGCGAACCTTTGATACCCATTTTATTTTCGATACGACGCACGGTAACGCCTCCGTCGTTTTTGTCATAAATAAACATCGAGAGGCCGCGACCGTCTTTCGTTCCCTCTTCGGAACGGGCAAGAACCAACGATATATGTCCGTCGCCATTGGTGATAAAACGTTTCACGCCGTTGAGATACCAACAACCGTCGGCCTCGCTGTACGTTGCTTTGAGCATGACCGATTGAAGGTCCGAGCCCGCATCGGGTTCGGTCAAATCCATCGCCATCGTCTCACCGGCGCATACACGGGGAAGGAAACGCTGTTTCTGGTCTTCACTGGCAAACTCGTAAATCGTTTCGGCACAATCCTGCAACCCCCAAATATTCACAAAGCCTGCATCGGCACGGCTCACCATATCGGCCGCCATGATATAGGGCACAAGCGAAAAATTGAGTCCGCCATAACGACGAGGAAGCGAGATACCCATAAGACCGGCTTTTACCAGAGCATCGAGGTTACGGGCCGTACCCGAAGCATATTCGACATGGCCGTCGACTACGCGCGGGCCTTCGTGATCGACGCTCTCGGCATTGGGTGCCACGATTTCGCCGCAAATTTCACCGGCAATTTCAAGCACTTTTTCATAACTATCCATAGCATCCTCGAAGTCGACAGGTGCATAGTCATATTTCCGGGCATCGGCATATTCACGTTCTTTCAAAGCCACAATCCGCTGCATGAGCGGGTGTGTCAAGTGATGTTTCAAATCACTGTTATCGGTAAAAAAATTGGCCATAATCCTCGGTTATTTGCTGTTTTTCTTATAATACTTTATCATTTTGGGCAACACGTCTTCGACTGTACCGGTAATCACATAATCGGCTATCGTATTGATAGGCGCACCGGGATCGCTGTTGACTGAAATAATTATCGAACTGTCTTGCATACCGGCAATGTGCTGTATCTGCCCGGAGATACCACAAGCGATATATAGTTTGGGGTGAACGGTAACACCCGTCTGGCCGATCTGACGGTCGTGATCGGTAAACCCGGCATCGACAGCAGCCCGCGAAGCACCTACCTCAGCTCCGATAGCATCTGCCAAGTCGAAAAGAAGTTTGAAATTTTCTTTCGAACCTACCCCATAACCTCCGGCAACGATGATAGGAGAAGACTTGATATTGATCTTCGATTTCTCCATCTGGCGGTCGATGACCGATACGACGAAATCGGTATCGGAGACATATTTCGAGACATCGAGTTTCACGATCTCTCCTTTGTGATCGGGCGACAATATTGCTTTTTTCATCACACCTTCGCGCACAGTAGCCATTTGAGGTCGGCACTCGGGATTGACGATGGTCGCCACAATGTTTCCACCGAAAGCAGGACGTATCTGATAAAGCAGGTTTTCATAGGTTTTCCCCTCTTTCTTATCTTCATAGGTACCGATTTCGAGCGATGTACAATCGGCCGTAAGCCCACTATGCAAAGCCGAAGAGACGCGCGGACCGAGATCCCGACCTATGCACGTGGCCCCCATGAGACAAACCTGAGGTTTCTGCTCACGGAAGAGGTTGATCAATACCGAGGCATGCGGCTGCGAGGTATAAGGGTAGAGGCGCGCATCATCGGCCAAATAAAGGGTATCGACCCCATAGGGAAATACTTGTGCTGCGACATCGTCGAGCTTATGACCGATAACGAGAGCTTCGAGTTTACAATGGAGTTGATTGGCCAAAGAACGTCCTTTTGTGAGCAGTTCAAGGCTGACGTCGGCAATAACTCCGTCTTCTATTTCGCAATATACAAATAAATTATTCATATCGTTTCTGAATTTTGCGGGGCGATCCTGCAAAAGAACCGCCGCGACAAGTTATTATCCGATAGTATGGTTCACAATCAATTCTTTCATCAAATCTTCGATGTCGGAATCCGAGGCGGTAAGGGTCTTGCTCTCTTTGGCCTGAAAAACGATATTCTCGATTTGTTTTACTTTCGTCGGCGAACCCGCCAATCCTACTTGCGAAAGGTCGGCATCGACATCGGCCACGCCCCATTCGGTAAGATTGAGATAAGGCCGTTCCTCGCACAATGCGCAAAAATAAGAGCTATCGTCGGCCTGACGTTCACTCTGTGTCTTGGCATATTTGTACTTTTGAGTAGCTTTGGCATTACGGGGACGACAATCGTCGGCGCTCCCATTCACGGTTATGACGACAGGATAAGATGCTTCGACTGTCTCCACACCGCGTTCGAGTCGGCGTTTCACCACAACCTTACCCTTTTCGGCGCTGACAATTTCCTCGGCATAGGTAATTTGAGGAATACCCAATTTCTCCGCCACTTGCGGACCGACTTGTGCGGTATCACCGTCGATGGCCTGACGACCGCCGATAACAAGGTCGAAATCGCCCATTTTACGTACGGCGCAAGCCAATGCATACGACGTGGCCAACGTATCGGCTCCGGCAAAGGCGCGGTCGGTCAGCAGCACACCGCCATCGGCACCACGATACAATCCTTCCCGAATAATATCGGCTGCCCGGGGAGGCCCCATTGTCAGTAATTTCACAACTGTTCCGGGATATTTCTCTTTGAGCTGAAGGGCTTGTTCCAGCGCATTCAGGTCTTCGGGATTAAAGATAGCGGGGAGAGCGGCACGATTGACTGTACCGTCGGCTTTCATGGCATCTTTTCCCACATTACGGGTATCAGGTACCTGCTTGGCAAGTACCACAATTTTTAGACTCATAGGTTATTGTTTTATTATTCCTTACGGTATCAAACCGAATGATTCATTTTACAAATATATGATTTCGGACTCAAAACAGCAACATAAAGCATAAAAAACAAACATACACCTCCTATTAAAAACATTTCTACCGACTTCCCAATATAACTTGAAATACAAATGATATATTCCTTTTTCTTTTTTCCCAATATTTCCACAAACAAGAAGACGGCAAAAGAGTTTTCACAGTTCTTTTGCCGTCTTCTCACGACCCAATAAGGGTTACTATTTCAGAATCTCCAATAGAGAGGGAAGCAAAGCAGGAAGCGTATGTTCACATTGCGCCGTATAAAATTTACCATCTATCTCGTACGGTTCATCGGTCGCCACGCCATGCTGTATAGCCGGTTTTGCCAACGGATGTACCGCCAGCCTTTTTCCTTTCGTAATACCTGCAATTTCAAACATCAATGCCGCAGCGCAATGTCCTATCATCAATTTATCGGCCTGCGCAAACTCCCTGATTACATCGAGCAACACGACATTATATTCCTCCGAAGCATGCTCGGCAAATACCGGTACGGCATCACCACAAGAAAAGACAAGAGCATCGAAATCGTCGGAATGCCCTTTGAGATGAGCTATCGTATCATCGGTTTTTATGGCAATCCCCGAATTCGTTCGTATATCTACTGTATCAGATACAGCATATACTTTGTATTCGATTTTGTTTTCATAAAAAGCTTCCAAATACTGGAACAAACCAAATCCGTTTACCGGATTCACCGCCAAAACAGCAACTCTTTTCGACATAAGACTTAAATTTTAAATGAGACAATCATTATTTTATATACTTGTGTGTTTCACGCTGCGAAAATCGAAAAAGAGAGCGAAATTTACAAGAAGGAACATTTTACATATTAACTTACTCCGATGTAACTAATATTGAAAAAGAGCGCAATACAAACCGTTAAAAATATTCAATTTTTCCGCAAGCCCCTCCTATGAAATTCTGTATAAAGGAATAAGCCGGCAGGAGCATTCCTGCCGGCTTATTCCTTTATACTATACTGATTTTACAAAATTCCTTGCGCCAGCATGGCTTTGGCTACTTTCATAAATCCCGCGATATTGGCGCCTTTCATATAATTGATGTAACCATCAGGCTCAGTACCATATTTTACGCATTGCGTATGGATATCGCGCATAATGCCGTGCAAACGCTGGTCGACCTCCTCGGCACTCCAACTGATATGCATGGCGTTCTGCGTCATTTCCAATCCCGACGTAGCCACACCTCCTGCATTGACAGCCTTTCCCGGACCGTACATGATACGGTTCTTGATGAAAAGGTCAATCGCTTCGGGACGACAACCCATATTGGAAATTTCACCGACACACAATACGCCATTATCGATCAAGCGACGGGCATCGTCCTCATCGAGTTCGTTTTGCGTGGCACATGGCAGTGCTATATCTACCTTCTGTTCCCACGGACGACGATCGGGGAAGAACTGCACTCCATATTTCTCGGCATAAGGTTCTACAATATCATTACCCGATGCCCGCAATTCGAGCATATAATCTATTTTTTCTCCACAGATACCGTCGGGATCATATACATAACCGTCGGGACCCGAAATCGTAACGACCTTCGCCCCCAACTGGGTCGCTTTGGTTGCTGCACCCCAAGCGACATTACCGAATCCGCTGATAGCAATCGTCTTGCCCTTGATATCGATACCTTTTGTATCCAGCATCTGCTTTACAAAATAAAGGCCGCCGAATCCCGTCGCTTCGGGACGTACCAAAGAACCGCCGTATTCGAGACCTTTTCCGGTAAACGTACCGGTATGCTCGCGAGCCAGTTTTTTATACATACCGAACATATAGCCGACTTCACGACCACCCACGCCTATATCTCCGGCCGGAACATCTGTATCGGGGCCGAGATGACGCCATAACTCCAACATAAAGGCCTGACAGAAACGCATGATTTCGGCATCGGATTTTCCGCGCGGACTAAAATCGGAACCTCCTTTACCTCCACCCATAGGCAAAGTAGTGAGCGCGTTCTTGAACGTCTGCTCAAAACCGAGAAACTTCAAAATAGAAAGATTGACCGAAGCATGGAAACGAATACCGCCTTTGTACGAACCTATGGCATTGTTGAACTGTACCCGATAACCGAGGTTCACCTGCACTTCGCCTTTATCATCGACCCAAGGCACTTTAAAGGTAAAAATACGGTCGGGCTCGACCATACGTTCTATGAGCTTCGCTTTTTCAAACTCGGGGTGTTGGTTATAAACATCTTCGATCGAAAGCAATACTTCATGCACGGCCTGTAAATATTCCGACTCACCGGGATGTTTGGCCGAAAGGTTATTCATAATCGCTTGAATGTTCATAGTCTTAGATTTTAGGGGTTATTTTAATACAACAAAAATACAAAATCTCCCGAAACATGCAAGAGAAAAGAGAATTATTTTCTATCAAAACGTCAAATATTTCACAATATTTACCTCACCAATAACCCACATTCAAAAATTATCGAGTATAAATACCATATATTTTATGGCAAAATGACAAATTCCGCACTATATCAATCAGGTATAAACAACTCTCACGACATCTTTCACTCAAAAATGTCGTAACCGATAATAGTATTACCCGAAAAAACGTTTCTTTTACAAATTCCCGCCCTGCATTTCCGCCAATTTTTTCCGGGCTGAAACGATACCTGTTTTGGCAGCTAAATCATACCATTTCATAGCTTCTGCCTCGTTTTTCTCCACCCCTCGCCCTTCCCGGTAACAATCGCCAACTACAAGTTGCGCAGCAGGAAATCCACGTTCGGCAGACTGTAAATACCATTGAAAAGCCAACATATCATTTTGTTCCACACCACAACCGTTGAAATAACAATCACCTACCGATTTTTGCGCCACACGGAAATTTTGCTCAGCTGCACGCATATACCATTCGAATGCCAATGTGTCGTTCTGTTCAATGCCCAATCCCAAACGATAGCATTCTCCTACCTTTTGACAGGAGAACATATGTCCCTCCCGCGCAGCTCGAAGAAAATAACCATAAGCCTTACCATAATCGCGCACGACGATTTTTCCGTTCCAGTAACAATCTCCCAACTTATACAACGCATTGACTTGCCCTTGCCGGGCAGCAGCCGAGAAATATTCAATTGCCAATGCAGTATCGGTCTTTCCCATGCGACCGTCGATATAGCGTAAACCCACCAAATATTGCGCATAAGAATCACCGGCTTCAACAGCGGACAAAAGCAACCTCTTGGCTTCTTCTTTATCGACCGGAACTCCCAACCCTTCCTCATACATCAAAGCCATGCGACAAGCCGCACGCCATTTACCACGTTTGTACGCCTCTCGATAACAATCAAGAGCCCGATCATACACCTTCATATCTCTGTAACAATCGCCCATGTTCAGCAAAGCCGTTTTGCTGGTATGGCTCACCTTGCTAAAATATTCTATGGCTTTGTTATAGTCCTGCTCCACAACACGACCTAAATAATAAAAGTACCCTAAACGCCAAATTGCATAAGACGATCCACTATCCGCAGCCAATTTATACCAACCAAAAGCTTCTTTATAGTCATGGAATCCGGTACTATCGCATTCATAAAAACGACCCAAAGTTTCATATGCACCTTTTACACCGGCACCCGCTGCCCGATGAAAGCAAATACCAGCCTCGGCAAAGTTCTGCTCCACACCATTGCCGTTTAAATAGCATTTTCCCAATTCAAAATAAGCCTTGGCATAATGCAAATCTGCCGCTTTACGATAGTAAGAAAAGGCCTTTTCGGGATTCTTCTCAATTCCACACCCCTGCATATAACACCAAGCCAGATTGGTCATGGCATACATGTTACCATTTTGTGAAGAACGCTGATACCACTCCACGGCCAACTTCGGATTTTTTTCGACACCTATACCTATAAGATAACAGCGACCCATATTATTTTGCGCACCATCAAGACCTTGTTCGGCCGCCTTTTTATACCAGGCATAAGCAGCGGCACTGTCGGCGGGCACACCGATGCCCACCTCATAAAGGCCACCCAACTTGTTTTGCGACCACATATATCCCTCCTCTGCCGATTGCGTAAAGAGCGACAACGCCTTTACCGTATCGGCTTCTACTCCCTTGCCTTCGAGATATAACGTTGCCAGATAGAACTGTGGCATCTGCTCTCCCTTGGCTATCGCTTTTTCCATCCAATCGGCAGCCTGCTTATAATCACGAGGCAAACCTTTCGTACCGAAATAATAGCCCTGCCACATGGCGTCCAAGGCCAAAGCATATTCCTGCTCGGCCGCCTTTCTTATCCAACGCATAGCCTCTTCCTGGTCGGCCTCCACACCATAGCCGTTGAAATAACACCAGCCCACATTGTACTGGGCTTCACTGTATCCTTGAAGAGCGGCTTTTTTATAATAGGCCAACGCTTTCTTGTAATCGGCGTTTTCTTTATGATAAGTATATACCACACCCAGAAAATTCTGCGCCAAGGCATATTCTTGCTTCACCGAGAGGGATAGCCAATGCATCGAACGTTCTGCGTCGGGGCTGACTCCATATCCTTCGTTGTAACACAAACTCAGGACAAACTGCGCACGGGCATCGCCCTTCTCGGCCGCCTTGGTATAATACAGCACGGCTTTCTCCACGTTTCCTTCGGCCTTGAACTTGTCGGCCTTGTGCAACCAGCGTGTTGCCCGTAGTGACGACTTGGGTGGATAGGCAAAGAGGTCTTTGTTTGTGAGGGTTTCCAGATTGTTCTGGGCGCACAATTCCCCGACAGGGAACATCGCAACAAAAAGAAATGCACCTATCCATACCAGGTATTTCGGCAACTTGTGCAACATGGCCTTACTATTTATTTCTCAATCAAATAAGCATCATATTTCTTCTCCCAACTCGGAGAGGGCAGCTATGGCATCACTATTACCCTGCTCAGCAGCAAGACGATACCATTTAAGAGCTTCATCGTAATCCTGCTTCACTCCTTTCCCCTCATAATAGCACCACCCTACACTATACTGTGCCTCAGGCAATCCCAGTCCGGCAGCAGCACGCCACCATTCAAAAGCTTTCTTATAATCCTGCTTCACACCTTTTCCCTCGGCATAACAATAGGCAAGATTGTATTGTGCTCCGGGAAAATTCTGGTCGGCGGCTTTCTCGTACCAACCGATTGCCGTTTTCATATTTTGTTTCACTCCGGTCCCACGCTCATAACACAGACCTATATTATATTGAGCCGCAGCCACATTATGTTTGGCTGCGCGACGCCACCATTGCAATGCAGTATCATAATCTTTTTTCAGATAACATGCCCACGCCTTGTCGAGATAACCTTGTATTTTCTGTTTCTCATAAGGAGAAATTTGTGTCAACATATATCGAGACGGTATTCCCGACATGCTGCGGAATGAAGACATCGACAAAACTGCGACAACTGATAATAAAACGATACAAAAAGGACGGATAATCAAAACTATTCTTTTCATGGCAAATCATATTTAAAACAATACATGCTCGATAGCAAATATAGGAAATCTTACCTTATTATCAAGGAAGCGGGGCAACAAATTTTGTTGCCCCGCTTCCTTCTCCGATAAAAACTTACTCGTAACTGCTTCCATCGAAACAATGTGTACATATACACTCTTTGGGCAAGCCTATGGCTTTGACCATCGTTTCGAGTGGATTGAATTTAAGAGAAGTTATCTTCAATTGCCGACGGATTTCTTCCACCATACGTTTGTACTCGGGAGAATCGGTCTTGGTATAAACTTCGAGATTTTTAGTATGATCACCTTCGAATTGCTGAATAACACGACGGGTGATAAGTTCGAGTTCCGATTTCGACGCCGTAAAATTGACAAACCGGCAAGGATATACCAACGGCGGACAACTGATGCGCATGTGTACCTCTTTTGCCCCGCAGCGGAAAAGGTCGCATACATTATCACGCAACTGCGTACCTCGGACGATAGAGTCATCACAGAATACAACACGTTTGCCGTTAATAAGATCGGGATTAGGAATCAATTTCATCTTTGCGACCAACTCGCGCAATTCCTGCGTAGGAGGAGTGAAACTACGAGGCCATGTAGGTGTATATTTCACAATACCTCGTTTATACGGGATTTTCTTACCTTCGGAATAACCCAAAGCCATACCGATACCCGAGTCGGGAATGGCCGAAACAAAATCGGCCTCCACATCGTCTTTTTCTCCCATCTCGCAACCGCACTCAAACCGCATACGATCTACATTCTTACCCTCGTACTCACACACGGGGTAACCGTAATATACCCATAGGAAAGAGCAAATCTGCATTTTTTTATTGGGTTTACGCAACTGGGTAAAACCGTCGGCCGTAACGAGTACAACCTCCCCGGGTCCCACATTATAGGTTGTTTCATAACCGAGATTGGGAAAACTACACGACTCCGACGATACGGCATACCCGTCTTTGCCCTTGCCCACGAGTATAGGTGTGCGACCGTATTTGTCGCGGGCAGCAATGATACCGTTCTCGGTAAGGAGCAACATCGAGCACGATCCTTTGAGCTTGTTTTGCACATTTTCTATGCCGTCGACATAATCCTTCCCTTCGGATATAAGCGTGCCTATCAACTCCGTCTGGTTGGTAATGCCATTACTATGCTCGCAAAAATGATGGCCTTTATCGAGCAATTCTTTTTCAAGTTCCGATAAATTATTGGCTTTTGCGACCGTAACGATAGCGAACTTACCTAAATGACAGCTAAAAATAATCGGTTGGGCATCGGTATCGCTGATGATACCGATACCCGAATTTCCCGAAAAAGTTGGCAGGTCAGCCTCAAATTTCGTGCGAAAATAAGAACTTTCAATATTATGTATCGAACGCGTGAAATAACCCTTATCAAAGGTTACCATCCCTCCTCGTTTCGTTCCCAAATGGGAATTATAGTCGACACCATAATAAAGATCGGCTACGCAATTCGTTTTCTTTATGGTTCCAAAAAAACCACCCATAGTAAAAATTCTGGTTTTAGGTTATTTTTTAATATTTTCGACCCATTTCCGGGCATTTACAAAGGCTTCTATCCACGGTGAGATTTCATCGTCTTTGCGATTGCCAGGATAATAGCCCCATTGCCACGGGAAAATAGCGCGTTCGAGGTGAGGCATCATTGCCAAATGACGACCGTCGGCCGAGGCAATACCTGCCACTGCGCAAGGCGAACCGTTGGGATTGGCCGGATAAGCATCGTAGCTATACTGCGCAATGACATTGTACTTATCCAATTCATAAGGGAAACTGAATTTTCCTTCTCCGTGAGCAACCCAAATACCCAACTTATCTCCCGAAAGAGAACCGAACATCACCGAATTGTTCTTTGGTATGGTGAGACCGAGGAATTGCGACTCGAACTTGTGCGAATCATTATGCAACATACGGGGTTTCTCTTCATGATCGGGTGTAAGCAGACCCAACTCCACCATCAACTGGCAGCCGTTGCAAATACCCAAACTGAGCGTGTCGGGACGGGCATAGAAATCATCGAGGGCTTTCTTGGCTTTTTCATTCCAAAGGAAACCACCGGCCCAACCTTTTGCCGAACCAAGTACGTCGGAATTGGAAAAACCACCGCAATAAACAATCATATTCACATCTTCGAGTGTTTCGCGACCGCTTATCAAATCGGTCATATGCACGTCTTTCACATCGAAACCGGCAAGGTAAAGCGAATAGGCCATTTCACGATCACCATTCACGCCTTTCTCTCGAATGATCGCCGCTTTTATGCCCGACGGCTTACGACGGTCGGCCGAAATGCCGTACTGTTCCATCTTTCCGGTAAAACTCTTACCGAAATGATAATGCAACGGCTGTTCTTTATAGTTGAGGAAACGGGCCTTAGCCTGAGCTTCACCGCTTTGTTTACGATCAAGCAGATATGATGATGAGAACCATACATCACGTAAATGGTCGATACCGAAAAGATATTCGGCACCATCTTTGCTGACGAGGATATGACGTTCGCTGCACGGATGCCCCACAACAGCGTAACCCACACCGGCCTCTTCGAGTATTTTCTCGACAGCTTTCCGGTCTTTGACCTGAATAAGCACGCCGGGATTCTCGCTGAATAGTATTTTGATAAGATCCTTTTCGGGCAATTTATCGAGTTTCACTTCGAGACCACCTTCGGTATTCGCAAAATTCATTTCCAACAAGGCGGTAATCATACCTCCGGCCGAAATATCATGTCCAGCCAATATAAGACCCTCGGAAATAAGTTGTTGTATCGCATTGAAAGCCGATGCAAAATACTCGCTGTCTTGCACGGTAGGAGCTTGACAACCTACTTTCCCAAGAGACTGTGCAAAAGCTGAACCGCCCAATGAAAGCGCATCGAACGAAAAATCGATATAATAAACCGCAGTACGGGCATCACGCACCAATACGGGCGATACGACTTTCTTCACATCGCTTACTTCGGCCCCGGCCGAGATAATGACCGTTCCGGGAGAATATACCTTTTCATCACCATACTTCTGGGTCATCGAGAGGCTGTCTTTTCCTGTCGGGATATTGATACCCAACTCGCACGCAAAACGACTGCATGCCTCGACAGCTTTGTAAAGACGGGCATCTTCTCCGGGATTTTTACACGGCCACATCCAGTTGGCACTCAAAGACACACTATCGAGTCCTTCGGACAGAGGTGCCCATACGATATTGGTCAATGCCTCGGCAACCGACAGCACCGAACCGGCAGCCGGATCGATCATCGCCGCCTGAGGAGCATGTCCTATCGATGTGGCGATACCGGCTTTTCCACGATAATCGAGCGCAACAACGCCGCAATCGCTCAATGGCAACTGTATTTCTCCCTGACATTGCTGACGGGCGACTTTTCCTGTTACCGAACGGTCGACTTTATTGGTAAGCCAATCTTTACAGGCTACCGCTTCGAGCTGCAATACCTGCTCGACATATTGGTGAATATCGGCCGCATTATATGTTACATCTTCATATTTCTCTTCGACGGTCTCATCGCGCATAACGGTACGCGGAGCTTTACCGAACATATCCTCCATATTGAGATCGATAGGACGAACGCCGTCTTTCTGCTCGAACACAAAACGATGGTCATCGGTAGTCTCGCCGACAACATACATCGGTGCGCGTTCGCGCTCGGCGATACGGCGCACATGCTCGATATTTTTCTCGGCAATAAGCATACCCATGCGCTCCTGACTCTCGTTACCGACAATTTCTTTCGCCGATAAGGTAGGATCTCCAACAGGCAACTCGGCCATATCTATTTTTCCGCCGGTAGCCTCGACCAACTCCGAAAGAGCATTGAGATGGCCTCCGGCTCCATGGTCATGAATGGAGATGATGGGATTTTCGTTGCTTTCGGCCAAAGCACGGATAACATTTGAAACCCGTTTTTGCATCTCGGGATTGGCCCGTTGCACAGCATTCAGTTCGATGGCATTGGCATACCGGCCAGTCTCAACCGAAGAGACAGCTCCGCCGCCCATACCAATGCGATAATTATCACCACCCATAACAACGACTTTTTCTCCGGGTTCAGCCTCACCTTTCAAGGCATCGCGCATAGTAGCGAAACCTACGCCACCGGCCAACATTATAACTTTGTCATAGGCGAATTTCTTATAATTTTCGGCATGTTCGAATGTGAGCAAAGAACCGCAAATAAGAGGCTGGCCGAATTTATTACCAAAGTCCGACGCTCCGTTCGACGCCTTGATAAGAATCTGCTCCGGTGTCTGATACAGCCACTTACGGGGAGGCATGGCTTCTTCCCACTCACGACCTTCTTCACTGCGGGGATATGAAGTCATATACACAGCCGTACCGGCAATGGGAAGACTGGCTTTACCACCACCGAGACGGTCGCGGATCTCCCCGCCTGTACCCGTCGCTGCACCGTTGAACGGTTCCACGGTCGTCGGGAAATTATGCGTTTCGGCTTTAAGGGAAATAACCGTATCGATATCTTTTATCTCGAAAAAGTCGGGCTTGTCTTGCGTAGCCGGTGCAAACTGTTCGACAACCGGACCTTTGTTGAAAGCGACATTGTCTTTATAGGCCGAAACGAGCTTATTGGGATTCTCTTCCGATGTTCTTTTGATGAGTTTAAAAAGCGAACTTTCCTTTTCCTCTCCATCGATAATGAATACGCCGTTAAAAATTTTATGTCGGCAATGTTCGGAATTCACTTGCGAAAAACCGAACACTTCGCTGTCGGTAAGTTTCCGTCCGAGTTTTTTACTCAAATCATTGAGGTACTTAACTTCTTCATCGCTCAAAGCCAAACCTTCCTGTGCATTATATGCGACAATATCATCGATATAGACGATGGGATCGGGCTTTTTATCGATTTCAAATATCTTCTGGTCGATACCATCGTACATGCGTTGCAACATGGGATCATGCTCGGCATTTCCATTGGCGACAGGAAAATATTCCTCTATGCGGGAAATACCTTCAAGCCCCATGTTCTGCGTAATTTCCACGGCATTGGTACTCCACGGGGTAATCATCTCTTTACGGGGACCGACAAACCAACCGTCGAGACAGGTCTCGGCAAGCAACTGCGCCCGACCGAAAAGCCAACTCAGCTTTTCGACCTCCCGGGCCGATAATTCGTGCATAACATCAACAGCGATAATCTGTTGTTCGGGGGTTTTAAAGAAAAGTACCATTCTCTATTGTTTTATGTGTGTATGATCAGAAAAGAGTTACAAAACAAAACGCTTATTTGTGCGCAAATGTAATGAAAAGCGACGGGTTATAAAAGAATAAAAGAAAAGTATTTTCGGGAATAATCACTATATTTGCAACAACGAAATACCTATAAGCCGCTCGAAATAAAGTCGCCGGCGAATTTATGACCACAGTAGAATTGCTTATATACATCATTTTCCGAGGATTAGCCATCGGAATATTGGTATCGGCCCCTATGGGACCTATCGGCGTGCTGTGCATACAACGCACACTCAACAAGGGGCGTCGGTCGGGACTGGCAACAGGAATCGGAGCTTCTCTGTCGGATTTATTCTACGCCATGCTCACCGGCTTCGGACTATCGATCGTCGTCGACTTCATAGAGAATAATCAAGCACCTCTTCAAATCGCCGGAAGCCTTGTCCTTACTTGTTTCGGTATTTACCTTTACAGACAAAATCCCGCCCGGAACATTCGCAAAAGGCTCAATCAGAAAAGCTCTTTCACACAGGATTTCGCCTCTTCGTTCCTCCTCACTCTCTCCAACCCACTGATTCTTTTGCTTCTTATCGGCTTATTCGCCCGTCTCAACTTTTTCCTGCCCGAAATGAAAGTAGGCCATTATATACTTGGATACGTGTCGATTATCCTCGGCGCTTTTATTTGGTGGCTCACCATCACATTTATCATCGACAAAGTACGTAGCCGTTTCAATCTGCGCAGCCTGTGGCTTATCAACCGGGGTATCGGCATCATTATCATCATCATGTCGCTTGTAGGAGTAGGTACGGGTTTTTACGAATATTTCATTAAATAATTTCGATTATATAAAACTTTCCACGTACAGTGTTGTTATTAGGGAAAAGATTCTTAATAATAACCTAAAATGGGAAGAAAAATGAAAAAACTAACACCTCTCCTCCTCGTCTTACTCTTGATGGCGTCTTGCCAAAAAGACCCGGACACATCGAAACTCAGCGGCAACTTTCTCGTTTACACCGACTACGACACAAGCGAAAATTTCAAAGACTTCGACACCTTCTACATTCCCGACAGTATTTTGCTCATCACATCGAGCAAAACACCTTCGTACTGGAATAACGAGCAGTCGCAAGAATTACTCACGACCGTTATCGACAACATGACAAAATATGGCTACAACCAAGTCATGGATAAAGAATTCGCCGATGTAGGAATACAGGTAAGTTACATCGAAAGCACCTATTATTTTACCAATTACAGCAGCCCCTATTGGTGGTGGGACTATCCGGGATACTGGTATCCGGGCTATTGGGGAGGATATTGGAACAGCTGGTACTACCCCTATACCGTATCGTATAACTACACGACCGGCTCTCTTCTTATAGAGATAATAAAGCTCGACACCCAATCCAAGAAAATTCCAATTATCTGGAATGCTTATATGTCGGGACTTCTCTACTCCTCCAACCGGATTAATCTGCAATTGGCCGTCGATGCCGTAGACCAAGCTTTTGAACAATCGTCTTATCTGAATAAACAAAACTGATTATAACAATGAAAACAATCTGCAACAACCGATTGCGCATCGTCTTTATATGCGCACTGTCGTTACTCCTGCCCTCTATCGGGACAGCGCAAGAACAGGTAAAAAACGGATATGCCAATATCGACTGGCAATTCAACATACCGCTTAACAACGGATTTTCCGACAAAGCGAGCGGATGGGGTATGAACTTTGAAGGCGGATATTACTTTACGCCTCATATCGGAGCCGGGTTATTCTTTGCATTCCATACCAACAACGAGTATATTCCCACCCAAACGCTCAACCTCTCGCCGTCTTCACAACTGACCAGCGACCAGCAACACGCCCTATATCAGTTGCCTTTCGGTGCAGCTTTCCGTTACCGTTTCATGCCGGCAAAAAAATTCTCTCCTTATATCGGCGTAAAATTGGGTACGCAATATTGTAAAATAACCTCTTATTACAATATTTACAGCAGTAGTCGCGACAAATGGGGATTTTTCGTTTCTCCCGAAATCGGAGCAAACATTTATCCTATGGGTCCCAACCTTTTCGGCTTCCACCTTGCATTCTACTATGATTATGCATCGAACCAAAACAAACTGTTTACTTACAAAATCGACGGCCTACACAACCTCGGATTCAGAGTCGGATTAGCATTCTGACAATCGATAGTAAACATAAAAGGACGGGACGGGAAAATTTTCCCGTCCCGTCCTGTATATAAACAAAAATTATTTCTTCACAGAAGGACGTATATCCTTCACCTGCAACTGCATCGATGTTATGCCCTTGAAGTTGTTCTCCTCAATCGTATAACATATATCTATGGGCGCTCCGCTTTTGATATACGCATAATGTTCGTGCATGCCGAAAGCGATACCGCTCATCGTTACAGAAGACTTGCCCTCGCGGACTTCGAGTTTCAGATGTTCCTGATTACGTCCCACCAAACGGGAACCGGCATCGACAACTCCTTGCGTCGAAAATACAGGTTTCATATTTCCCGGGCCAACAGGATTGAACTGTTTCAACCAATGATAGAAATCGGACGTTATTTCATCAAATCCCAACTCCATATCGATATCGATTTGAGGGCTGGTCTGTTCCAATAATATATTCTCGGAAACATACGACTCAAAACGGTCTATAAACGATACGACGTTTTCTTCTCTCAAAGAGAGTCCGGCTGCATAAGTGTGGCCGCCGAAATTTTCGAGCAGATCACGGCACGACTCCACGGCTTTGTACACATCGAAACCTTGTACCGAACGAGCCGAACCGGTTACCAATCCATTCGAGAACGTAAGTACAACCGACGGCCTATAATACAACTCGGTAAGACGGGAAGCAACAATCCCGATAATTCCCTTGTGCCATTCGGCATTATATATGACAATCGATTTTCGTTTCTCGAAATCGGACTGCTGTTCCAGCAGACAACTGGCCTCCTCGGTAACTTTCTTATCGAGCTCTTTACGGTCTTCGTTATACTGATTGATATCGTGGCTCTTCTTCATAGCTGTCGAAGCATCTTTCGACACCAATAGGTCGACAGCTTCTTTCCCCGACTGCATACGACCCGACGCATTGATTCGCGGGCCGATTTTGAAAACGATATCGCTGATCGTTATTTCCTTCCCACGCAAACCGCATACGTTGATGATACCTTGCAATCCGAGACTGGGATTGGAATTCAAACGTTTCAGCCCGTGATAAGCCAAAATACGATTTTCATCGGTAATCGGGACAATATCCGATGCGATACTCACAGCAACCATATCGAGCAGCGGAAACAGAAATTGCTCGATACTGATATTGTTGCTTCGGGCAAAACCCTCCATAAACTTAAAACCTACCCCACAACCCGACAAATGACTGTACGGGTATGTATCGTCATCGCGTTTGGCATCGAGTACGGCTACGGCCTGAGGCAATTCATCATCGGGAACGTGATGATCGCAGATGATAAAATCAACCCCCCGACCTTTGGCATAAGCTACTTTCTCGACGGCTTTAATCCCGCAATCGAGCGCAATAACCAACGTGAAACCGTTATCGGCCGCATAATCGATACCTTTCTTGGAAATACCGTATCCCTCATCATAACGATCGGGGATATAATAATCGATGTTGGAATAAAAATTGTTCAGAAATTTGTACACCAAAGCTACGGCCGTAGTGCCGTCGACATCATAATCGCCGTAGACAAGGATTTTCTCTTTGGCTCCCATCGCTTTATTGAGGCGTGCGACAGCCTTATCCATATCTTTCAGCAAAAACGGATCGTACAAATCAGATAATTGTGGGCGGAAAAATTTCTTAGCTTGTTCTTCTGTTTTTACCCCCCGCTGCACAAGAAGCGTACATATAGCGGGGCTTATCGACAGGGTCTCTGCCAATTTCCTTTCTATATGCTTTTCTTCTTCGGTAAGGGGTACGTAGTTCCATTTGCTTACCATTATATAGTGTTTTATTTTCTTCGGAAGCCGAAAACACGCCTGTTCATGGGATAATCTCCTTTTCTATCATAAAAGGGCGGGCAGAGAGACATCTCTCTTGAAAAAACAGAAAGCGTGTACTGCAAAAAATTTTGCAGCTGTAAAGATAGTTATTTCTCCCCAAAGAATGCGGAGTGTCTCCTATAAAAAAGCAAAAAAAGATTAGTCTTTTATCAGATGTACGTCCATTTGGGGATAAGGTATATTGACATCGTTCTCGGCAAATGCCTTGTAAACCTTTCGATTAAGATCATAATAGACATCCCAAAAACTATCTACCGAAGTCCATGCCCGCACAAGAACATTGACCGAACTATCTCCCAACGAATGAAGAGCAATGAAATAAGGAGGTTCACGCAAAATACGGGGATCGGCCTCCAAAAGCTCGACCAAAACTTTCTTAGCCGTTTCATAGCGATCTCCGTAACCGATACCGAAAGTCCACTCCACACGACGCAGACCGGCACGGGAATAATTGATGATGATATTGTTCGACAAATTTCCATTCGGTATGAATATCGTCCGGTTATCACCCGTAATAAGGACAGTATTGAAAATCTGAATCTCTTTCACCGTACCACTTTGCCCTTGCGCCTCGATAAAATCGCCCACCTTATACGGTTTGAAAACAAGAATCATAAGTCCGCCCGCAAAATTTTGCAACGAACCACTCAATGCCATACTGATAGCGACACCCGCCGAGGCAAACAATGCCACAAACGAAGTCGTATTGATACCGAAAATACCGATGATCAATACGATCAGAATCAGCATGAGCGTTATATTGATAAAACTCCGTAAAAAAGATTGTACCGAAGGCTCGACATGACGCCGAGCCAATAAATGCACGACAAAACGACTGAACCGATTCATCAACCAACGGCCGATAAAAAAGATCAACAAAGCTCCCACAAACTTCAAACCGAACGAAAGGGCATGTGATAAAAGCGTAGAAATGATTTCATCGGCCGTCATACCGGCATATTTCTCAACCACTTCTTTGATGGGATCGACATGGGTCGTATCGGAAGTTGCAGTTAAAGTCGACGTTAAATCGATATTCAATAGTTTCATATCAGTTTGTTATTTTTATCGGCACCTCCATGCCTCCATAAACGGTTTTATACCACGAAAGGGTCTTGTAATACAAATCGGCTACCTCATCGGAACTGGCTCCGGGTATATAAGCGGCAAGGCCACAATATTGTTCAATAGGGAATTCCACCCAAGCACCCAATATATTAGAAAGACCCTTATTGGTGGCATCGGCATATAACACGGTACGATCGAGACAATCGGCAAATATGGAGTATGCCAGCGTATCGACACAAACACGACCGACATAATCGTTCAAATCGAAAAAGAGGTTCTGATAACTCACCCGCGTCCCTTTTTCTTGCGAGAACTGTTGAATTTCAGAAACTTGCAACGAGTCTACACTATTCACCAAAGCCAACTTCACCGAACGCGCCAAAGCCTCTATCTCACGCATATCTATCAGAGAAATCGTTCCGTACGGATCATAATACGATCTATAATAATCCATATACGCCCGACAAACATCTATCAAATTCTCGGGAATAGGTTTATCGCAAGAAAAAAGATGTTCCACTATATCCTCATAAGGAAATCCTCCTCCCATGACAGCTGCCGGAGACGCAACATAATACCGGCAATCTTCTCGCAAATCGTATGCAACTTCCACCGTCCCCATATAACAAGCATCGCACAAGATAAAATCGAACATGGAATCGGGTATCGCCAAAGAGATTTCATCGATATTCATCGCCTTTCCTTCATCATCGCCAAACGATCGTGTCGAGCTATAAGCCGACAAATCGGCTTCTATATGAAACGGATACCACCCGTTGGCATGCGACCACAAAATCAATCCGAAACTCGATGCCGGATAGAGCGTTCTCACATCATCGCAAACCGACGACATGGCTTCGACCGTTGCCGAATTCCGGTCTTCATACGACTTCACAACCGTGCGCTCTACCGCCCCATCCCGAAGAGACAATTTTTCAAGAGTCGGCACTGTATTATAACGATCGATATAAAGCAATAAATTCCCATTGTGCAATGCGCCTTTCTCGACTGCCTTTTTCATGGCAGAGATATTACTTTCGACAAAACCGCCCAATGTATTGCTCCCCAACATATACACCAATACCGTACGATCGCAGGTATCGCCATCGACCGGATAAGAGGGCTCGGTTTCATGTTTTTCATCGCACGCCGAGAAAACAATCAACCCGCAAAAAAAGAATAGAAAAAATGCCAAAACGGAAATACGCATTTGCTTATAAAGACTTTTGCGCTACAAAAATACACTAAAAAAGAGGATATAACAACAAGACAAATCATAAATCTCTGTAAAAAGGGAGGCTCTATCTCCGCGATAAAACAGAATTTGCATTAGTTTTGCATTATTGGAAAATAATCGTCCAAACAATATGAAATCACGTATTATCTTACCGATTGCCTTTTGTCTGATTACAGCAAACCTATCCTTGAAAGCTCAATCATACACCGACTATATCGACTCCTCTTTTATCTACATCGAAGCAGGGAATCTGACAAAAGCCGAAAATGCGCTACTGAAAGCCCTGCGTACCGAGCCGGCCAATCCGGGAAACGTTCTTTTACTCTCTAATCTCGGGACGATACAGCGTAACTTGGGAAAACTTCCCGAAGCGCTTCAATCCTATAACAACGCATTGGTCATGTCGCCCAAATCGCTCACACTCCTCAATAACCGGGCTGCATTATGGGCCGAAATGGATAGTCTGCAACGCGCCAAAGACGATTATTCCAGCATACTCTTTATCGACGAGAAAAATGAAGAATCGCTCTACCGGCGGGGACTGATCTTTTTGGAATTGAACGATACCGCTTCAGCCCGCAGGGATTTCGAGCAACTCCTTTCTCTCAATACAAAAAGCGCCAACGCCCGCATCGGACTCGCAGCCTTAATGAAATGCAGAGGATTTTATTTTCAAGCCATAGATCTCTATACGCAGGTCATACGCTCCAATCCCAATATGGCTTCCCTATACCTCAACCGTGCCGAAGCATATTACTACAACCGGCAATACAATCGTGCCGCCGAAGACATCGATATAGCATTGCAGCTGACCCCCGAAGATCCGTTGGTATATGTTATGAGAGGCAAGCTGAAACTGGCACGATTCGAAAAAGACGATGCCCAGAAAGATTTTGAAAAAGCCGTTTCACTGGGATTCAAGGCAGAAGATATACCACCAATGCTCAACGAAAAATAACTTATAAAAAACGGAATACCCCCTTTATAAAGGGAATGCTCCGTTTACGTCAAAACAAAAACCTCAATCGATACGACGTATCATGTCGCGTGCAACGGCTGCTCTGTCGCCGTCCAGCCCGTTTTCCAGTGCTTTTTCAAGCCATTTTATGGCTTGGGTGTTATCTTGCTCGACACCCAAGCCCGAATAGTAACTCATACCGAGGAAATATTGGGCTTCGGCAAGTTCCTGATAAGCCGCCTTGCGATACCAATAAAAAGCCTTATCGGTATCTTTCTCTACGCCTTTACCTTCATAAAAACAGGCACCGAGCGCAAATTGGGCTTCGGCAAGCCCTTGACGGGCAGCCTCGGAAAACCAACGCATGGCCGTAGTATCGTTCTTTTCAACGCCGAAACCGTTGGCGGCTGGGTGAGCGAAATCATGGGCTGCATCCCGTTCGTCGGTGCGCGCTTTGAGACGGACCACCTCCGCGGCATGGTCACGCGCATGGAAAAGCGCCGCGTAACGCAAGTTCGCATCTGGCGCAAAGAGGGTACGGACGGGCACGCTGCACAGGCGTGATTTCCTCCGCTGCGGCAAAATCATCATTCAGGCGGAAATATCAATCAGAAAAGGAGCCCACCATCATGGCAACCACCAAAAAAGATAGGAAGCAGAAGTCTGACAGGCGTCAGCTTGCCATCAGCATTACCTGCATCGTCATCGTCGCAGCCATGCTGCTGACTTCCCTGATCACCCTGCTGCCCATTTATAACTGACGGAAAGGCATCACATGAAGAAAGACCATCGCGGCATATCGCTGGGAACATATGTCATGCTTGGCGTGACGGGCGCGGTGCTGCTGGGCTGCTTCTTGATTCTGCCCGGTCTGCTGGGGCAGGCGCGCGGCACGGTGGATGTCCGGCAGGTGCTGTCCATCTTCCAAACCGACGGAATGCCCTCGCTCACGCTGAGCGATATTCCCATTACCCGCGGCGATTCCACTGGCAATCTGCCCGCGCCGGAACCCACGCAGCCGCCCGCTGAAACCGCCGCGCCTACCATTCCGTCCGCCACCCAAGCCCCCAAGCAGGGCGGCACGGTCACCCTTACTCTCGGCGGCACGGTCGATATGGATGATGCGGTGCGCAAAGCGGGCTACTACTCCGACTCGCAGAAGTACGATTTCACGGAGATGCTTGCTCTCCTGCGGAGCGAAATGACGGGCGATATCACGTTCCTGACGCTGGAAAACCTGATTCAGCCGGAAGTGAAAGTCTCCGCGCTGAACGCCCCAGATGCCGCGGCGGAACTGCTCTGCACTACCGGCGTGAACCTCGTTGCCATCGGCTTCCCGAAGGTGTACGACAAGGGCGCGGATGGCGTTCGGACGACGCTGGAAGCCCTGCATGACCGCAATTTGCTGACCATCGGCGCGTACAACACGCAGGAGGAAGCAAGCGCCATCTGCATCCGGACGCTGGACAACGTGCCCGTCGCGTTCCTGCACTACACCGAAGCGCTGAGCGGAACGGGCAAGAAAGCGATGAAGTCCTCCGGGGCATCCTATGCTGTCCCGCTGGCGAATGCGGAAACGATTTCCGCTGATATTCGCCGTGCACGCGAGCAGGGAGCAGCGGTGGTCGTCGTATCGCTGAATTGGGGAACATCCGGCACGTCGAAGCCGACGAATGCGCAGCGAAAACTGGCGCAGGCGATTGCCGATGCGGGCGCGGACGTCATCGTCGGCGCGGGGACGCGCGTCGTGCAGCCGGTGACATGGCTGACGCACAAGAATGCGGATGGTACGGCAG
>OIGD01000952.1_pt1 | contig 30087 bp, 19 predicted proteins | sample 1582211 | NCBI WGS metagenome assembly OIGD01 (sample SAMN04414078, study PRJEB24778) | human gut metagenome | material: faecal | host: Homo sapiens
ACCTGCTCTTTTTATATTTGTAATCATCTTTTTTAATGCTAAATCTACTTTTTTATTTGCATTTGTTATATTAACATCAAATTCAACAGGAGCTTCTTCTCTAGATAAGGTTACTACTGGTTGTAGGCCTAGGTCTTCATTTGTCCAATATGTAGCTTTGGTTTTATATGTTTTTGCGCTAATCTTACCATTACAAGTAACACTTATACCTGGTTCTGTTATATTAAATTTTGTTACTTTTACATATATTTTTCCATTATAATTTGTATATGTATTATTTTTAATTTCTTCTGAAGTAATTTCACCTTGTCCATTTGCTTTATATACAAATGCACTAGTTCCTGCAACTGCTGTATTTTCCGTTCCACCTCTATTAAAAGTAAAATTACTATAGTTTAATTTATACAATTTATTTTTATCGTTTTTAATTGTTAAAGGTCCTATAATAACATCAGAGCCACTTTGTTTCATTTTAAAGTCTTGCCCTTTTTCTATTTGTATATTTACATTACCATCTGAATTGTAATTACTATGTGCATTAGCTTCGTTAAGTAATGCATTATATAAATCTACTCTGGCATCATTTACTCCATTTATCCATCTAGGAGTAACATTTTCCACATTATTTGTAAATTGCCATAAAACATATTGTTGTATTTGAAATATTAATTCATTTGAAAATAATGAATCAAAATTACTTGCTGTTACATTATGATTCTGTTTCACTAATATGTTTTTCAAATTCTCTTTATATAACTTTATTTCATCATCAGAAACATCGGTTCCTGTTATATTAACTCTCATCATATTGTCTAGCAACCATTGGATTTGCCCATTACAATCTTGTCTTGCATTGTTACCCTCATAAGCACTTCCACTCGCATTTAGTGTATGACCAAATTGTGCTGTTCCATATAAAGTAGCACCATGATTTAAACAATATCCATTTTTTTGTCCATCCTGATACCAATGAGCACCAGATGTACTATTTCCACCAACGATTATTTCTCCGCTAACAAAATCATCACCAAAACTTGTATTAATAGAAACATTTGCTTTTAAGTTTTCCTGTTCTACCAACTCTGACTCATTTTCTTCTGTTTTAATTTTCACTCTGTAATTTACTATTGGAACTATTGCCAATATTGCTACAATTGCAAAAATGCAACATGATACTATTATTTTTCCAATATTTCCTTTTTTCATAAGAAATTTCCCCCTAATTTTTATTCTTAAATAAAATTTATAATAATAATATTTTTTTTTCAATAGTAGAAAAAATGCTATTTTGTAGAGCTTTTACGGAACCTGAAACATTACGGAATATTAAATTTTATTTACATTTTTGTTACCTTTTTGTAATATTTTATCGAATATTACAGATAAATGTCGCACCTCTTACGGATACTTGCATTTCACAATTATAGACTATAAATAAAAATTCAAAAATAGCAGGTGCCTTTGCACCTGCTATTTTTGAATTTTTATTTAAGTAACATCACCACATTAGCCACTGCTATATCTTTTATATGTGAAATACTTATATCAATATTTACAACTCTATTTATGTCTTTCATCTTTGCAAATTTCTCTAATTTTAAATTCACATATGGCTTACCATATTCATTATTAACTACTTCTATGTCTTTCCACTCTATGTTATATTTATTATCTAATATATCTGAAATTGCTTTAAATATTGCCTCTTTAGCTGCAAATCTTCCTGCATAAGATTCATATTTTTGTATTTTTCTGCTTTCACAATACTCAATTTCCTTTTTAGTAAATACCTTATTTAAGAACCTATTTTTATATTTTTCAATATTTGTTTTAATTCTTTCAACCTCAATTATATCTATTCCTGTTTTTATTATCATTAATATTATCCTTGTAAAGCCTATTTAGGTTTTCCCTTTCCATCTATCCTAATCTTGTGCATCTGTATAATAGTTAGCATTAATATCTGCACATATATGCCATTTTCCAATAAACTCTATAACATTGTTGTTAGTTAACACATACATAGGTTCCACAACTACTTTTCCATATTGATCAATAGTTCCCCATTTTCCATCTTTTTTAACAGAAACATATCCATAATCATTTTGTTCTGTAGCATCATCGTAAATTGGTTCAACAACCACTTTTCCTTCCTTATTAATAAATCCATATTTTCCATTAGTTTTTGTTATAAACAATGTGTTGGTTGCATATACATCTTTATTACTTTTTTCTTCTAACTTATAATTATAGTATTTAATATCATCTTGACTTTTTATACTTATAAATCCGTTTAAAATAGTTTCTTCACCTGCTGTTAATTTAATTTCAAAATTTCTTGTCATGTAGTCATATGTATTATTTTCATTTTTTGCCTTTATATAATCTGTTGATTTGTTATATGTTATGTCTGAATATTTAAAATCAACCAATATGTCATTATTAGTATTTATTATTCCATACTTTCCGTTTTTTTTAGCTATATACTTATTTTCAAACATATATGCTAAATATTCATATTCTGAAGGGATTTTTAAATCAGTTTGTATATTAATTATACCATATTTTTCATTATCTTTTATTATAATATTTCCATTATTCATAGATATACTATTTGCTACTTTTCCATCTAAATACGAATTTCCATCCTCTGAAATAACTTTCCAATTTCCATCTAGTTTAGCAATATACATATTGTTTTCTGTTATGTGTTTAATATTTTCATATTTACATTCTAAGGCTATTTTTCCATCAGAGTTTACAACTCCAAATTTAGATTCAGTATTTTTAACTATATATCCATTTTTATAGTCTTCTGTAATTGCTGAAATATCTGTATATTCAACTGGTACAATTATTGTACCATCTGTATTTACCAATCCTATTTTACTGTCCTTTTTTATAATCAAACTATTTTTTATTCCTTTTAATGTTATTATACTATCATACTCACATGGCAAAATTTGTTTTCCATCTAAATTTATTAATCCAAATTTTCCATCTTTTTGTACTTTTAAAACATTTTCTTCATACCATAGCTTATTATTTTTATCAAAATTCTGCATAGCTGAAATGTTTTGATACTCAGTAAATAACTCTTGATTCTTATCATTAATTACCTTTGTTTTAAATGTATTATCCACATAATTTACATCATATGTGCAAATAAACACTGGTTTTGTTTTGTTCGGAATTACAATCATTTCACTATATGCAGGTTCAATTACTGTATCACCACTTGAATTAATAACTCCCCAATTTCCGTTTGTAAATAATGCTAAATAATTTAATTCAACATTTTTACTTGATATTGTTTGTTTATCCGCCTTTAAAATTTGTTTTATTCCTAAAACAAATAGTATTAAAATTACTATTACAATTATAACAGCTATTACTTTTTTTAAATTAAGTTTTCGCTCTCCATTATATCTTTTTCCTCTACCCATATATTCCTTTGACCTCCAACTTATATTTTAGTTTGTTATACTATATCATTTTTTTTACAAAATTACAACCGCTATTTCAAATATTTTACTATCCTGTAATTTACATAGTTCTAGCCTTTTACCGTCTTATTACACATGTATTAATTATATGTCATACCAAAAGTATAATAAACATAAAAATAGCAACATATACTAATAAAAGATAGTAGTAAAGGTAAAAAGGAGTTAGCCAAGGAGAATATTGAAAATATTAGTAAGATATTAGATTTACAAAATTGTATAATAATATTTGATGGAGGTTATCCTGGAATAGATTTAATATGGTATCTAGAAAAGTTAAAAATAAAATATATATTTAGATTACAAACAAAAATGTATGATAGAGAAAAGACCTTAATGAAATCTGAAAATGAATGGATTAATTTAAAGGTTGATGGAGATAGATTAAAAAAAATAACAGATGAAAAAATAAAAAAGGAATTGAACTCCCCAAAGACGTTAAAAGTCAGAATGTCAAATATAAATATTTTAACTAGATGGCTAAAGAATATATTGATAGCGGTAATGTTTGCAGATGACGGAAACGAAAAAGAAGAACTATATAATATCTATCAGCTTAAAAAATTATGTTAGTTGCGAACACATAAAATATTCTTAAGTTGACAGCATTGCAAATACACCTCTTGGGACTTTCACACTAGATTTATGACGTGCCCGTCATACAGTAAAAAAAAAGCAGACAAAAATTGCCTGCTTTTTTGAACATTCTCTCTTTTTAGCTTTTTAGTATGAAAATTTCAAGTTTATTTTCATACCCTTTAAATTTTTAACTGCTTCAAGAAGCGTTATCTCGTCACTTTCAAAATTAATTGAATCAGATTCAAGTTCAGCTTCGTTTTCAGCTTCAATTACAAATTCTTGATTTTCTTCGTTAACTTCAATCATTTGTTCTTCTGCCTGTTCTGGTTCATCACCAAATCTTATAAAAAATGAAGTATCATAAGACTTTCTCTGTTCAAATAATTTCCAAAATGTATCAGCTTCGGTGTACATAATATCAAATCCTGATTTTCTTACATTTGCAATTGGACACGAATAGTAATTTTTAGACATTATAATTACATCCCTTATGTCTATTTTTCCATCCATGTTACAATCAAATGAACTTATGTTTTCCTTGGTAGTTGGCTCTGTTTTTACAACCATTTTTAATGTAAGTGCTATAAGACCATATGATAAATATTCTGGTGATACTAAATTATACTCACATTCTTCACCTTCAAAAGTAAAGTTTCCAGTTATCCTTTTACTCATTTCTTTGTATTCGGATATAAAATGTATGTCTTCAGGATCTCCTTTATATTTCTCGATGCGAATGCCATATGAAGAATTATAATGCATATCTTGCCTTACAGGAACATAATCTTCTGGTAAAATATAAATTTTTTCAAACTGCCATAATTCACCTTTCGGGTCTGTAAAATAGGCAGTTGATTCTTCATCTATAAATTCTATTCCCTCACCATCTTTAATCATTGTATATTTAAATTTACCATCCTCCTTTGAGCAGAATGCAGATATTGCCTTTGCATTTAATTCTGTTGTAGGTAAAGCAAGTGCTGCTAACACTACTGCTGTAACACCAGTTACAAGTTTTTTTGCCCGTTTGCCGATACTCATTGTAGTTTTCATAAAAAAACAACTCCTTTTTAATTAATAATTTTTTCAATGTTCGTATGTCACGGTCTTACCGTATGTCTACATAATACCACATTTTGGTAAAAATGTCAAATTTTTTATTTTTTAACTGCTGTTTACTTGTTTTCCAACCCTATTTCCAACCCATATAACTTAATAGCATTATTCAAATTTTCTTGTGTGGTTCCCTGCTTCCAGTCATAATCTTTAAAAATACGTATAGATCCTAAAATTAATTTTACATCTTTGGCACTTTCGTCATAAAACTTAGTAAACTGCACATCTTGTGTTTTGGTGGAATTTGGATTTACGTAAAAATATGCCAATTGCATATTTATAGGCTCTCTAGTTTGATTACCTAAATCTAATAAAATTTCATTATTTTGTTTATTATCTGAAATAACAATATATTTATCAGTTTTATTAGTAATTTTTATGGTATAAGTTTCAGTTTCATAATCAATTGATTTATTTAAAATCTCAACTATCATATTATCATCTTCAATAGTAATATTAGTTTTTTCATCTCCCACATATTCCGCAATAGAAAGCTTCATTTTTCCATTTTCTTGTGTAAGTACAAATTTTTCCTCATAATAATAATACCCATCAGTTGTACCATTTGCTAAAATATCATCTAAAATTCTAATATTATAAATATATTTATTATCAACAATTGAATAATTCTGAATATTATATATTTTCTTTTTACCCTGAAAAATTTCATTAATATATCCTGTAAACTGCTCTAATGTTGGATAATATTTTTCCTTACATTCATATGTTATTAGATTATAAGCTTTATCATATTCTTTGTTATTACAATAGTTAAAATATGTATCTATTATATTTTCTATAGGTCCCTGATATTTTTCTGGAACTTCTTTTTCATTATCAACTACAGAAATGTGTGGAGTATATGTTGTTGAAGGTTCTGGTAATTTTTCTGGTTGATTTTTTAATATATAATTAATTATAATTACTATAAACCAAATAATTAAAAATACAAAAATTTTTCTTTTATTACGTTTACAAAAATTACTTATTCTTACTCTAAAATCTGCCCAATATCCCATTTCCGTAGCCTCCTATAACTTTATATAATATTATAATTGCAGTTGTTAAAACAGTTTACATTTACTGTTTTAACTACTGCAATTTCTAATTTTAAATTACTTGAAAAGAAATTACAAAATCATTATAATTATTTTCTTGTACAACAATTCTTTGTGATTTTTCATTTTCTTTTGACCCATATAAATCTAATATTTTTAATTTTAATACATATATTGTTCCTTGCCTTGTTATATCACTATATTCTAATGCCCATGTTGATGGATATGTTTTTTGCACATATTCTTCAAAGTCTTCTATTGTTGGAAAATAATTTTTCTTAAATTCTGTATATAAAAGATTATATGCCTGTTCATATTCTTTTTTCTCTATATGTTTAAAATATACACCACAGTAATATTCCATTCTATCTCTTTCTTCTAGTGTTGATAATTTTTTTATTATTTCTTCATCAGTTTCTGGAACTGTTATTTTTTTTGTATTTTCTTCCTTATCTCTTACTACTGTAGTTAATTGATATGTTCTTTGCTCGTCTTGTTTTGGTTGTAATATTTTCTTAGTATATAAAGTTAAGTTAATTACTATTAAAATTAAGATTATTATAATTAAAATCAAATCAGTTTTTCCTAATTTTTTTTGTAGCTTTGCCATATTCTTCCTTTCTACTATTTTATCATAGTCACTATTAATTTGGAATTAATTCAATTGATAATACATCATTTACTTTTGGAACAAGCAATTTCATATTCAATTTTTGGCCATCCTTAAAAATAATTATTAAATTACATTCAACTATTTTTCCTGTTTCTTTATATGTATTTGTATCTAATTTTACATTATCTACATAATTTTCAGTTGCATATATGTTTTTTAAATTTGCTATAATTTGCTTGAAATATGTTTCATTTGATATTTTGTATTTATGTTTTAAATCATTTTTATTTGTGTTATAAAACTCTTTTATTTCATCATCATTATTAATTTTATTAGTTTTTTCATATAATAGATGTAAATTATTTACAAATTTATATATGTAACTATATGCATCATCCATATCTATTTTACCTTTATACAATTTCTCAAATTCATTGTGATTTTCTGGGTAAATCTTTCCTTGATATTGATAACTTTTAATTTCATATACATTTGTACTATTATTATAATAATCATTATTTTGTTCTTTTGATTTATATTTGTAATTAATTAGTAATAAGAGAAGTATTATATTAATAAAAATTATAATTAAAATAATAACATATCTTTTTTTCATTCTCATAACTAATTATCTTCCTTCCTTGCTTACATTATCTTTCACTTTGTTTACACTATTTCTTCATTTGTATAAATCATGAATGTTTATTATATTTTAACTTCTCTTATTTATACCCATAGTATTTTTGTTTACAATCTAGCATCCAGCCTTCTGAATCTTCCCATTTACCTGAAATAAATAGCTCCCATTCTGTTGCTCTTCTCTTTTTATGTCCTTGCTCATATTCATCTCTGTTATAACAATCTAGCCAAATTCTTTTAACTTCAGCCATATTACCTTGTGCATATGCTTCAATTATATTTATTGGACTATTTCCAAATCCATTATAGCGTAAACTTACCCAAGCTGCCTTTTGATTATCTGTCCAGCTGACACCATATTGTTGCAATTTCGGTTCTAAATCCTCTTCCATTTTCCTTCTAACTACTTCTGCTTTTACTTCTTCACAAATACTTTTTGGGATAGGAACATCTTTAATTGTTTCTGGAGGATTGTCTTTTCCTTGTACAAATCTTGTATTTGGTATTATATATTGACCATATCCTAAATCTTTCCATACTTGTGCTGTGTGACCAGTTAATCCTCTTCCTATAGTATCTAAATCATTTGATGGATGCTCTACTGTGTAATAATCTCCATCATTTGGATTTGCATCACTTTCACCTTCAAAAGGTGCCAAAATTTTCATTGCTAATTCTGTAGCATTATCATTAATAGATACAGGTTTTAATTTAGGTCCCATATAATCTTGTACATTGCTTAAATAAGCCCCTGCAGCATTTTTTAATATAACTTGTATTACTTTATTTGATGTATATCCTATAACACTCTTTTCTTTTATAACAGTTTTCTCATTTTTTAATTGTTCTATATTTGCTGTTTCACCATTTGGGAAAGTTATTTCAGAAACTACATCTATTCCATTAATAATCATTGTATAACCATTAAGCATACCAATTTCTGGTTCAGATATTCCGTCAAATTCTAATGTTATACTATTTTGTGAATACTCTGTAATTCTACAATTTCCTGGTGCAATTACCTCTAAATCTGGTTCAACTCCGTTTTGCTCTATCTCACCTGTTTCTTCATTAACTTTTTTAGGGTATATTAGTGCTCCATAATCATATACATGTTCATCTTCTCTAACTTGTTGCCAGTTTTTTGTATCTTCTGGTATATAATCTGGTATAAACCATGTTAATGTATTTGTAGCTAATTGTTCAAATTCAGCTTTTGAATAATACCCTAATTCTATTAAAAATTCTTTTAATTCTCTATAAATTTTTTCTGCAGACTCTGTATGCATTCCTTCTAACACTGAAAAAGCTGTCATTGCAGTTACGTCACTTACTTGTTTGGTTTCTTCTTCCTCGCCATCTTCATTTATTGTTTTAGTTATTACATGATCAAAACTTACAGGTTGTCTTAAATTTACTACACCCATTGAAGAAAGAATTTCATTTATTCTGTCAGATGATTCTTTTGATTCTGCATAATTAACATCTGCAGGTGATTTATATTTAAAACTTTTATTTATTTTTATATAATACCATTGAACAGTTTCACTTGTTGATTGTTTTTTTGTTTCTTCTTTAAATCTTATCTCACAATAATCACTAGTATAAATCTCTTTTAATGATGAATTCCATCCTTGTTGTGTAAATGGTTCATAACCATCATCATCTTTCCAAGTATTGTACCCTATACTATCACTGTACTGTTTATTTAATACTTTTAATGTACTAATTCTTCCAGATACAACACTAATTCTTAAAATATTTCCTGGTTCAACTTGCTCTAATAACTTATTTAAATATATACCTTTTGATGTTTCTGCTGAACCATCATATACATAATAATTACCTTGTGTGAATATTTTTTTAGCTGCCTCATAACCTTTACCTTGATTTTCATAAAACTCTTTAATTTCACTAGTACTTTCATCTTCTTCCTTGTATTGTTTATATTCTTCTGTAGCATCTTCACCACCAAGAGTTACCACTTTTCCTTTTATTACATATGGTTGTTTTGTTTGTTTTTTTCTAGTTCCGTTTGATAACACTGCTGTTATTTCTAAATTTTTATTTTCAGAGTTTTGTTCTAATTCAAGATTATCTGTTGTTGTTTTATATGTATCTCTAAAATCAATATCTTTAAACCAATGATTTACAACATATTCTATTCTAGGATAACTAAATTTTACTTTATCAACACCATGAATAGCTTCATACATAATTTCAATATCATCTAAATTTATTATTTTTTCTCCTTCAATTCCAACTTTTTGTTGTAATATACTATCTACTAATTGTTGTATATATTTATCTTTTTCTGTAGTTATTTTAGCATCTTTTTCAATTCCATCTTTAATTTCTTGCAATTTTTGCTTTATCTCTTGAGCTGATCTGTTATTTATATCTTTACAAAAATCATTCCATTGTTGTGCATAATATACATGTATTGCAGATAAATTTCCTGTACTATCAGCATATGCGGTAAACGGAATATTTGTAATTTCATATGTTCCACCTGCATATATATCATCTAATTTTAAAGTAGTATACTCACGTGGTTGCAATACTTCTGAATTATAGTAATAATAATTATCAATTTGTATTAACATTGTTGTTATTAACTTTTGTATTCCTTCACTATTTTTTATATTATTACTATTATTTATATAGTAATCTAAACCATAAATTTTATATATTATTGTTCCATTTTCAGCATTTATTGGTTTAGATGAATCTTTTCCGTTATCTATAGTGAAAATTCTATCATCATAATATTTCCATGTATTATTGTTACCTTCACCTAGTGCTGGTAATATACCTGTTTTTGTATCTGCTAAATTATCACTTTTTATTTTACATACATATGGTCCTGTATATTTGCAATCTCTTAATTGATTTGGTGCAGAAATATCTAATTTTATTGCATATTTACTATCACCTAAAAATGCATTTATTGCTTCTTTCATGTATGCATCCATATATGCATTTTTTTCATTATCAACATCTGATTGTGCATCTTCTTTATTATATAAAGTACCTGTTCTTAAATAATTTATTAAATAATACAAACTGGAAATTGTAACATCATTTTTAGTAATTGTTGTTCCATTTTCACTTTCAGCATATTCCCATTTTAGCTCACCATTTTCATCTGTTGTTATTTTTATATTTGACTTAATTTTCTCATATAAATCAGTACTATTCATATCACCGTATGTTATAGGCACATCAGTTCTATTACCATCTTCATCAACTAATTTAAATTTGTAATCTATATTATACTCGTCATTATCCATTGTTATTTTTACTTTTGTTTGCAAATTTTCATTATCAATTAATTCTTCTGTTAAATCTGGTGACATTGTAGCTAAGTGTAGTGCAAGTAATAATTCTGTTGGTTTTCCATATCTTCCTACCCATTCATCTAAATTATATGAAAATTCTTGAGTAACTAGATTTCCATTTACAATATTGGTTGCTTCTACTGTCATTGTTTTTGTGTTTCTGTCTATTTTTAAATTCATAAATGCTTCATCAGCTGTTTGATCAAAAGATAACATTCCCTTATATTTTGAATTTGCCCAAAATTTTGCTCCATTATCATTTGGTAAATATGTTCTTTCATTACTTACTATATATTTATATAATAAATCACCTAGTTCACTTTTTCCTGTTAGTTTTTCCAAATATTCACCTGTAAAATAACTATTATCAAATCCATTAATTTTTCCTTCTTCATCTCTTGTTACTGAAGCAACAAACCCTAATCCTACTGGATCAAATCCCATATCATCTAAATACTGTAGCAATGCTATTCTTGCTTTTTTCATATCTTCTGAATCAGGGTCATTTAATATAGAATTTTGACCATTCCACCAGTCTGAAATCTCTTTACCAATGGTTGTAATCATACTTGATATTTTTTCTTGAACAATTCCTGGCATAGTGATAATAAATGAAATAATTCCAACTATCATAAAAATTATTATAAATATAGAAAATGCTGTTGTAAAAGCTGTTATTCCTACTGGTTTAAACAATGCCATTTTTGCTTTTTTACCAACTTTTTTTCCTACATCTTTTGCATGTTTTTTAGCCTCTTGTTTTGCCTTTTTTTTAATTCTTCCTTCTTCTCGCTGCTTGTTTAATTCATCTTGGGTTGTATCTTCTATAATATCGTTATCATCATCCATTTATATCACCTGCCTTTCTACTTTTATTCTTAAAATTTTTAAAATGTAGCTCTATTTAATTCATCCATTCTTCTTTGTATTGCTCTTTTTTGTTTTTCAGTTCCATAATTTTTTTCCATAGTTTCTTTTAATTCTTTATATGCTGAAATTGCTTTATCTTTATCACCAGCAAAATTTGAATCCGACTGTATTTCACTTATTTTTGAATCAACAGTATTATAATCATTTCCATAGAATGTTTTAGCATCTCTAACATTATATTCACTAACCCTAGAATTATTTTTTGCTAAACTATCATATGAAATTTCATAATCTTTTCTTACATAATCATTTGTAGGATCTAATGCTTCATTATCATATAATTGCATTGAGTAATTTACATAATCAAAGCCGTCTTTATAACCCATTACCTCTGCTGAATCAGATAATTGTTCCATTTGTGCATAAAAATCTCTTTCATATTCTTCTGTTAAATCTGTTCCTCCACCATCATATATATGTCTTGCTGCATTTCTAATTTCCTGTTCATCTGCTCCTGTATGTGTTTCTTTATATGCTTCAGCAAAATCTTTATATGCTCCAGCAAAAACTTGTTGGTTATTTTCTAATTTCTTTTCATATTTTTTATATTCATAGTTATCATACTGAGTTTGCGCAATACCACCAGTTGCAGTTCCAACAGAAGCCGCAGTTTTGAAATCCCCTACTGTTGCACCTGCTATAAATCCTGCAGCTGTAGCCGCACGAGATATAGTTCTACCTAGAATTGCATCTTTTCCACCATGTCTACCAACATAATCATTAAGCCTTTTACCAAATTTTCCTATTGACCTTGAATTCTCTATTGCATTGTTTATTGGTACTGGAGGCTGTTGTGCTTGTTGTTGATTTCCTTGTTGATTTCCTTGTTGACTTCCTTGTTGATTTGCCTGTTGATTTGCTTGTTGATTTGCTTGTTGATTTGCTTGTTGATTTGCCTGTTGATTTGCTTGTTGTGTTCCTTGTTGACTTGCTTGCTGTGCTACTGGTTGTCCACTCTGTTGTGCATTTGCAACTGAATCAGTTTTTATATTATTTGACATAGTAGGCATTTTGCCATTTTCATGTGATACTTTTTTCCCTTTATTTCCTTTAAACATTGAAGTGGCCATTGATAACACCATAGCACCTGTACCAATTGCATCACCAATACTACTTGGTTGAATTCCAAATATTTTCTTTACTATTCCTTCAGCCTTTAACATAAAGAATATACTTGCTATTGCAAAAATTACATTTCCCATATCTAGTTCAGCCAAACCACCTTTTAAGGCCCCCATTGCTGATGTATAAAAAACAATGTAAATTATACAATGAAATGGCTGTATTATTACAGTAAATATAAACTCTTTTAACCATGTATTTAAAGCTTGAGATTTACCATCACCTATTTTATCTATTGAATATGTAATTGTAATTAAAGGTGCTATTACTATTAAAAATCCTAATACTATTGTACGTTTTACATACATTATTACAAATGCTGTTGTACCAACAACTAAAGCACCATATACAATTAAATCTGCCCATCCATAACCAGGAATTGCTGCAGTTGCAGCTAACTTAACCATATCAACTGTATCTGGAATATCTATTTTTGAAAGTGCATTAACTAATGCATTATTCACGAAAAATGTTAGTATCATAATATAATGTAATACAAAAACTAATACTAAACTTATGGCCCAATCTTTAAGCATTTTCTTATATTTAGCTTCTTCAGAAGCAACAGTTGATATAGCCATACGTATACCTATGTATAATAAAACACCTAATGATATAGCAATAGAAAGATTTCTCATTATATTATAATAAGTTCTAATATTTTTGATGATATTAAGTGATGCTATTCCAAATTCTATATCTTCACCTATCCACACTTCCGGGAAAAAGTTGGCTGATGTCATTCCACATTTATTAAATACAACTGCTCCTATTGTTCCTGCAAAGCCATCTCCAGAAAGCCCTGTTATTGCAGTAGTTATTCCTTGAAGAGCTGCGAATATTATTAATACAAACTGTTGTAAACCTAAAGTTAACACTCCAACAATAGTTTCTACACCAAAAGTTCCTATTTTTTTTAAGGTATCCACAAGCCCTGCTCCATAACTAATATTCAGCATACCCGTTACTATTATTAAAATTAATGATATTAAACCTATTCTTATAAATTGTTTTTTTGTTTTCATTTCACACCTACTTTCCTTGTTTTTTTGCATCTTTTATAATTTTATTTATACTTACCAATGATTCTTTATATTTAACTTTTCCAACTTCATCATAAGTATTAATATCTTTAATCTTTTGCAATATTTTTTCATGTATACTTCCAATATTATCTTCAATATTTTTAAGTTCTTGACTAGTATTATTAATATCATGAACTGTTTGAGATTTACTAGGTTTAAGAACTCCATTTTTTCCTAATGTAGATCTTATAGTAGTTGTTGCATCTTTTACGTCAAGGCCTAAACCTTTAGAATCTTTCAGCATTTTTTCTTCTAATTCTTTTTTAACTTTTTGTTTAACATCATTTGTAAACTTAATTTTCTTTCCAGACTCTGATAACATTTTTTGTAATTTATTTAGTACATCATCTACATTTTCGCCTGTAATTCTATCAATTGAATTTTCAAATAGATAAGAACTAACAGCTTCTTTAATATAAGATACACGTACATTCATTTTCTTAGCTTCTTTAATTGTGTCTGATAATTGTTTATCTAATTTTTTATTTGATTCTTCTTGTGAAATTCCATTTACTCTTTCATTTACATCTGCATATTTCTTTCTTTCAACTTTTAATTGTTTATTTAACTCTCTAAGTTCTTGTTCAAATTTAGCAACTTTAGCCAAATCATCCAATTTTGATTTTTGTTTTGAAACCTTTTCAGAATCATCATAAGTTCCTTTAACATAGTTTTGTGCAAAATCACCTACAACAGAAATACCTGTTGCTTTTCCAACTGTATTTAATGCTTTATTTGATAAGCCTTTTTCATGTTTTGCGTTACCATAAAGAACTTTTGATTCTGTGTAATCTTCATATGTAGTTTGAACCTTATGCAATTCTTGAGACTTCTTAATTTTTCTGTTTTCATCAAGTGAATCTATTTGAGCTCTTATAGCACCTTTTTCAGCAGACGTTGTTGCCATTAGATACTCATCACTTAGTTTTTCTCTTTGTTGTTGATATATATATTCATTGTTTGCATATTCATCTAATGCATTGTTATAATTTTGTTTTGCTTTATTCATATTACCTTTTGCTTTTGCAGTTGAAGCCGTATATTTAGAACTTTTTAATTTAATTCTATTTGTTTCTCTATATTTATTTATATTTTGTTTTGTTTTTGTATATATTGTAAACCCTGCAATTGGATCAGCAATTCCTACACCAATAGCAGCTAAATTCCCTGCAAACCCAGCTGAGAAATCTTTTATTGTTGATATTTTTCTTGTGAATTTAGCTCTTCTTGATTTTTTATTTTCTTTTATAAGAGCTAATAATCTTTTATTTGTATCAGCACTTAAGTTATTACCAAGTAATCTTTTATATTTAGCATATGTTGATAAATTCTTAATTGGAGCTTTTGATATTCTTTTTCCAAGCCTTGTTTTACTAAACTTTTGCATTTTTTCTTCAATACTTCTCCATCTATTTCCAATTCTTTCATATTTGCGTTTTTCTAATTCTTTTTTAGCATCTCTTATATTATTTTTCCCAGTAGTCATATATCTAATTTCAGAAAAAATTCCTCTATCACCAATAAAAAACTTTCCAGCGAAATTAAATGCATTTTTGCTAATAGTAATAATAGGCATATATTCATGTATTAAATCTGTCCATTTTTCAGGATTATTAACATCTGCTAATGAACCAGCTTTATCTAGTGCAAATATCTTAATTATTATTTTATCAGCTTTTAACATGAAATTCAATATTATTAGTGCTAAACCTGCACCTACTAAACTCTTTTGTGAAACTGATAACGCAATAATTAAAAATATTACATATAAAAATGCATGCACTGTTTGTAATAATACATTAAAAGCAAAATCTTTTAACCATTTATTTAATGATGTTGTTTTCTTTCCTGCAATTTTTTCTAATGCAAACTTAACTCCCATAAAAGAACCTGATAATGCTAATATGTAAATTGTTAAATACCTTTTTAAATATATAATTGAAAATCTTATTAATAGGTATATTAAGAAAATATATATAATTGTTGCAGGAACACCTTCTCTCCAATTAAAAACATATGCCTTTGTTCTAACTGCATCATATAAATTCATTTCATTTTGATTACCTGTTTGGTCTATTAATTCTTCAAGTTGTGCATTTGTAGCATTACTTCCAATATCCATACATATACCAACTAATATATCATTTATTTCAAACACCAAATACATGAAAAAATGTATGAAAAACACTATGCACATGGCTGTAGCCCATGAAACTAAAAGTTTTTTACATTCTGCCTTTTTCTGTGTTGATGATGTTATGGCTAATTTTATTCCTAAATATATAAGTATAAATAATAAAATTGCTATTGATAAATTTCTTATTATTACGTACCATGTAGCTAAATTTTGTTTTAATTTATATACAATATTATCTGTGTCAATTGCTTCTATTTTTTCGCCATCTTTATTTTTAGGACCTGCTGCTTCTATTTTTAATGAACGACCTCCTGCTGTTTCAAAATTAAAGAAATTGGCATCAAAAATTGGAACTTGGTTAAAGAATATACTTTCAACTGTTAATCTATCACCAGATATTGAAGTACCATTTGTTCCAAAGAAAGCATCTACACCACCGTTTTCATTATGACCACTTATTCCTAATATAGTATTGTTAAGTATACTTTCAATTATATTAGTCCATCCAAGTATTTGCATTCTTACTATGTATGTTATTAGGTTTATTATAAAATTCAATATTTGTTTTATTGTACTAAAAATCCATCTTAGTATTCCAACATTGCTTGTTCCAAGGTAATCTATTTCTTTCAATTTTGGTGCACCATTATATTCTGTATATGAATAGTATCCTTTTCCATTGAAGAATAAATTAGTATTTACCTCTGTTTTTGAATTTGCAGTTTCACTATTTATTCTATATACCTTTGTAACACCATACTTAGGTAAAATATAATTTTTGTCATCTTTATGTTTTTCTTTTAAATTTGACTTTATTCTATCTAGATAATATTGTAAATATTCATATTTTAAAGCTCCAGATCCATCTGTATTTTCTTCACTTTCTTCATTATTTTTTATAAACATTGGTGTTGCATATATTATTTTTGTTCCACCAACATATAATACATATTCACCATTTCCTTCACCATTAGTTATATATAATACATCACCTGGTAAAAGTTTTCCTTTAGTTATTAATTCTGAAATATTTATTACATCTTCATTTTTCACCATGATACTGCCAAATATTTTTTCTTCACTATCAAAATATGAAGTATTTACATCAGTATTTATCATTACATCTGAATCCATTTGTAATGCCCATTTATATACAAATGCAATCCAAGATTTGTTACTAAATGTATATGGTGTTTGCTGTTCATCAATATCATCTACTGTTGCTTGTTCATCATATTGTGTTTCTATTGAACCACGAGTTATTGTTGATGGACTTGTAGATAATTTAACATTATCTGGTGAAATAAATTTAGCTGGATTTACAAAATAAACACTATTATGAAAGAAATATGTAGTATCAAAACTTTTGGCTAAATCTTCGTTTTCCACCGAAAAGTCAATGTGTAAATGCTTTCCTGTACTATTACCTGTATTTCCCATTTCACCTATACAAGTACCTGCTGATATTTCTGAACCTATAGCAGATAATATTGCATCTGAAACCTTTTTTAAATGTAGGTATCTAATTCTTAAATCACCATTTTGAATAACTACATAATTTCCCATTCCTCCGTGTCCATCATTTCCATCTGGTATGTCACATGCAGCATCTACAATTGTTCCATTTGAAACTGCAAAAACTTCAATGGTTCTGTTAATATCTCCATATGGTGCTATATCCATACCATTGTGTGCTGTTCCATTTCTTATTGCTTCTGTATCTTCAAAATTTGAAGTTATAGTTACATCTGTATCTTTAAGTGGCCAACCAAATTCCCCCTTAAATGAAATTTTACTACTATATTCACCTTCTTCAACTCTTATACTACTCCAATTTTCAAAGAAATTTATTGCAAAATTCGCAACATAATTTCCTGCCCTTTCCTGTGTTAATGGAACATCTGCTGCTAAAACAAAACCATATAATAAAGAAGGAACTAGTATGCAAATTACTATTATTGTTAATATAACTTTTTTTAATAATACTTTCATCTGCAACTACCTCCTTCCTTTATTTTTATTTACATTTCTTATTCTATAAATTTATTGTAACAGATGTTTTATTTACATTTTTTATTTTATAAACTCAATGTAACAAATGCTTCATCATAATATAATGTGTTATCTTCTATTTTTTTTATATTATATTTTTCATTTCCTGTAAGTAATGTTTTATATGTACGGTCTTTTGCATTATACATATATATACCCCTTTTTTCTTCTGAGTATATAAAATTATAATCATCAAGCCATATTCCATTATTTATTTTTTCTTTTAACTCTGTACTTGGATATTTATTTCCTATTGAAATAAAACTTATTTTATATGTATTACTACCTTTAGTTTTTTTAGCATATATTTTAAATTCTTTACTTGTATTCAATGTTACACTAGTTTTGTAATTATTGTTTGTTGTTGTATCATCTAATCTATTAATTCTATTAATTTCTTCTTGAAAAACTAAATTTTTATTTTCAATATATATATTATTTGGTAGTTCAGCCTCATTGTTTATAAATTCTTCAAACGTTGTATTTCCGTAAGCAAGTCCTGTGTAATTATTATAAAATGTAACACCTTTTTTTGTTGTACTATCATATTTAATGCACATTCCTTTTAATGTATATTTTAATATTACATGTTCTGTTGTATATTCATATTCATCATAATCTTTCCATTCATTTTTTATAGAATCTATAAAAGTTTTCATATCTTCACCAGATATATATTTTTGTATTATTTCAGCAATTTTTTCAGTGTTATACTTATCTGTTCTATAAATTGATATTTGATTATTAAAGAAAAATACATACATATTTTCACATTTGTAACCTACTAATTTACCAGTTTTAAATTGGGGTTTTCCTAATATTTTTTCAATTTCTTCATTTGATGATTTTGTATTTATTGTATCTATTACATTGTTTTTATAATTATTTGTAAAAACAATATTAAAAACTTTTCCATTTACCTTTCTTATTTGTATTCCTTCATCAAAGTATATATCATAATTTTTATATGTAGTTTCTATAGTACCAAATACCAAATTATCTGTCTTCCAATTATTATTTATTATGTTTTTTAGTTCTTCTGAAGTAACATCTACTTTTATAGATTCTGTAGTTTCAAAATTATTTATGTTGTTTTTGTTTTCTACATAATCAAAGTAATTTTGTATACCATTTATATAATAACTTGCTACTTGGCTGGTTTCTTCATTACAATATACTAATATATTAACATCATTTTTTTCATCAATAATTGCAAAGTTTTTGTAATTTAAAACATATGCACAATATTGAATTAATTTTTCATAAAACCCTTTATTTGATGTTCCATTTTCTTGTAAATTCACTGGTAACTCCATGTAAATATCAAATTTAATATTTTCATGTTTTGATTGTTCTTGTTTTTTTAGCGTACATTGCAAATATAGTGCAACTTCTTGAATAGTTTTAAAATCTGTAAGTGCTGTATATTGCTTTACCCTTTCTTGCTCTTGTTGTAAAAATTGTTTCTGATTTTTTATTTTGTTAATTTTTATTAGTAATATGGTAATTAAAAATAATAATATAAATATTACACAAATTATAATTACTTTTTTGTTCTTTTTAATTTTTTGTATTATCATTTTTAATTATCATCTCCCTATTTTCACATATTATTTTAAATACTAAACACACCCTCAACTTAACTTTCCCATTAATATTTTTAATCTTATAAATTAATGGAAAAGTTAAATTGTTTTTTATATTATTTATGTACAAAAGGCACCTTAATTTTTTGAAAACCTTCATCATTAACTGCAAAAATTTTCCTTGTTATTTTTTCTGCTCTAGACAATGCTGAGAAGAAAAGTAATGCAAGTATTGGATGTTTAGTTGCTATTACACCAGCTGATGCTATAAATACAATATATACAATAGCATGTATTATTTGTATGGCAGATTTCGTAATTAACTCAGTTAGAAAAGCTTGAAAAGCCTGGGCTTTATTATCCCCTATTTTATCTATTGAATATGTAATTGTAACAAGTGGAGATACCAATATTAAAAAATTAATTTCAATTGTTCTATGCAAATAATATAGAAAAAATTTAACTTGATAATATGTTAATACACAAATTATTAAAAGTGAACTTGCAACATTAAAACCTTTTACCTCTGTTAAATTCTTTATTGCTGCACTATATATTTGCGTTTCAAATTGTTTTATTCCCCAAGCCCCTGCTATATTATTAACTATTTGTAACCCCTTATTTAGTACTACAGAAATTATAATAACTATAAAATGCATAAAAAACACTAATACTAAAGATGCAACCCAGTTATATAACATTTTGCTATATTTTGCCTTATCTGAAGCTGTTGTTGAAATAGCCATTCTTATTCCAACATATATTAAAATAAATAAACTTATTGCTATGCTTAAATTTCTCATTATATTATAATTAGTAATTACATTATATTTTATAATGTTCATTAAACCATCTTTGCTTTCTTCTTTTGTAGGAATATTTACATAGTCTATATTAAACAACTCATATTTTCCCATTACTGTATTATATATTGTAAATTTAGTCATTTTCTCATCACTAGTTGCCTCAACAAATGTTTCCATTATTTGATTAGCAGCTTGTGGAATTACAGTTAATACTCTTACCACAACTTTGAAAGTTAAACTTCCAGAATAAGTAGTACCTCGTATATTTGCTAATATATCATTTTCTTTATCATTTTTCATATTAACATATCCATCTTCTTGTGGCTTAAAATCTATTGTATCATCAGCAGCATACGATTTTACAGATATTAAATTAAATAACAATATAACACTTAAAATTACAGATATGGTTTTTTTCATTTAATTACTCCTGCTTTCTTTTTGCTAATTCGTTTAAGTTAGTTTCTATAAATTCAAACTCTTTCTTTGTAGGATTTATTGAAATAATTGCAGTGTCTTCTCCAACTTTTAATAATCCTTCACCTCTAGTACATGTTGTTAAGAAATTAGCTTCGCCTTCACTTAACTTGAACACTTCTTTAATATAACCAATTTCAGATTTATCCTGAGCTAAGAATAATTTTGTATCTGATGATGTTAAAACTACTTGTACTTCTTGTCTTTCGTAAAAATCTTGGAATTTTTGTGAAATTACTGCTAAAGAAACATTTCTTTTTCTAGCACGTCTTGCCATAGTATTTAAGAAATCTACAGCTTCTGGGTATGGTAATAACATCCATGCCTCATCAACTAAAACCCTTTTTCTTGAAGCTTTTTCTTTATCCTCGCTGTTTTTCTTAACATATTTTTCCCAAACCCAAGAAAGTAGTATTTGCTGTGCAAGTGGTCTTGCAAATCTTTCTTCTAGTTGTGAAATATCTAGATTTATAAATGGTATTTCTTCTAATAATTCAAATGTAGATTGACCATCGAAATATGCCATTTGTCCGCCAAGTTCCCTTACATATTGTTTCATAACTTTTACTAAATAACTGTAATGAAATCTATAATCTGGGTTTTCGTTCGCTTTTGCTTTTTTTAGTAATCGTCTATACCAAGAACCTATTGTTGGCATTTCCCTTCTTTGTCTTCCTAGATAGCTATCTTGCATTACTCTTTCATTTTTCTTTACATATAAACTATTTACATCACTTGTAATTTGGTATGCTTCGTATTCTTCTGCAACAGATTCTGCAATTATTTGTTTTGTAAGCTCATTTACTTCTTGGCTTCTTGTACTTCCTCTTGCCATTGTTACTAATGCTTGTGTAACATCCTCTATTTTGTTTTCTACATTTAATACTGCTCTTTCTTTTCCTGTAATTTCATCTCTTACAAGTTCTGGTTCAATATCAAATAAATTAATTATTGTATTTGAATTAGGGCTTATAACAACATTTACTCCACCTAAAGCTTCTGCAACTACTCCATATTCGCCTTCAGCATCTAGTGCTAAACTTTCTATTCCCATAAGAACTGATGAACGGGCTGTTAATGTTTTAATTGCAACAGATTTACCAGCACCCGATTTACCAAATATAACCATGTTGTAGTTGTTTAGTGCTTTGTTAAAATTGTCATATAAAATTGGTAACCCAGTTTGTCTATTAAACCCTAAAGGTATTCCATTTTCATGCCCTATGTCTGAATTAAAAAATGGAAATACTGTCGCCATAGAAGCACGGTCAAATGTATGTGCTTTATTTATTTTATTATCTACATAAGGCATATTTGAATTAAATGCTTCTTCTTGCATTGCCCATGCAGGCTTTATTCCAATTAAAGTTTTAGACATTTCTGTTGATAATAATTCTGTTTGTTTATCTAAATCTTCTAGATTATATGCAAATAATGTACATATTACAGATGATTCAAACAATTTGTTAAATCCACCTGCAATAGAATCTCTTAATTCTTCTGCCTCTAACCTTTTTTGAGCCAAAATTCTTTCTCTATTTATATTTCCTCTTTCTGCAGCAACAATTCTTTCAGATTCAATTTCATTTATTCTTCTATTTAAATCTGTTTGTGATGCATTTTCTGTTATTGGTTTTATAAATACAGAAATATTTGCATCTCCAAATGTATACATACTTCTTAAAAACTCTGGAAATGTACACATTCTTGGCATTGTAGAAATTATCATGCTACGAGCATATTTGGTTGTGCTTGATACTATTTCTAAATGGTTCGTATGTGTTGCATCTACACCTGCAGGTGAAATAATGTCTTTAAGATTTTTTTGATTTTTCTTTAAAACACTTTTCTCATCTTCTGTTTTTTTCACAGTATCCATATTTTTTGTTTTTTGTTTTAACAATCCTAATCTCATAGATTTTCTCCTCTCATAAATATCTTTCGTCTAAATTATAAACTATTATATTGGTCTTACTCTTCTTGTTTGCCCCACTGCTGTTTTTGTTTGCGTTCTTGCTGTTTTTGATGATGTTTTTGTTTGTATTCCTGCTGTTTCTGTTATCTGTCCAGATTGTTCCGCTGAAGTTGGCACTTGTCTTAATGGCCTTTTTTTTGGTTTTGCAGTTAAATCTGCTTTTTCTACTTGTTTTTTTGTTTCCTCATACAACTCATTATTCATTTCATTTCTATACTTTTCTACATATTCCATAGCTCTTCTTTTTATTTCTTCTTTGTTTTCTTCTCTTAATTTTATAATTTTATCGGCTTTTGAAATACTTTTTGCTGTTAAATTAATTGCTTCTTTTTCTACTTTTTGTTCTATCATTTCCTTTTGTTTTTCTAATACATCTTTTGCAGTATTATATAAACAATCATATTGTGCATCTACACATTTTCTTATATTTATTAATTCTGAATCATCTCTGTTATATGCTATATATAATAATTCAGCTAATTCCTCTGAGTTTATAACCCTACCAGTTACACCAGATGATGCTAATGCTCTTATTAAGGTTTGTGTTCTTGTATATAACTCTGAAAAAGCTATGTTATCAACTTCTTCTTTTGAATAATTTTCTATTTCTCCACCAAATTCGGCAGTATAATAAGCAACAGCAACATATGTATTTTGTTGTAAAACATTTCTATTTTGACTCATTCTTGAAACATAATTTGTAATATCCATTCCATATTCTAGAATATTTAATTTTCTTTTTTTATCAAATTCTAATCTTCTAACTAAATCTAATCTTCCATTAGCTTTTTCTCTTTTTATTTGAGCTTCAAGTTTAATAATGTCATTTTTTACTGTATTAACCTTATCTGTATATTGTTCTATACTTTCTTTTAAATTTAAACTTCTAGTTTGAATATATAATTGAACTGGAAATCTTAAAGTATTTAAAAATTGTGTGAAACCATTTTCAACAGCCAATTTTTCTTCCTCACCTAACAAATCGTAATTTATACCTTTACATTGTATAACCATTACATATTGAGTTCTATTTTTTCTAACAATCATACTATCAACTATTTGATCAAAATCTAGAAATTTAGACATAGATTCAATTCCTTGTAATCTAGTAGTTTGTTTTGCTTCTTTTGAATCAATTGGTTGTTCTGAATCATATTCTCTTTTTTTCTTATTATCCTTCCACCACATATATGCAAACAGTGCAATCAAGGCTATAACAAGTATTACGCATATTGCAATTGAAATATATATTAATGTTTGTAATCCTCCACTATTTTCCATTTACTTTTCCTCCTTTGTATATGTATAAATTTTTTTATTACTTTTGAATTTTATGTATCTCATAAAAATTTCGTCCATTGAATCTCCTTCAATATTTTTGGTAAATTTCAAACCTGTTATCTTTGGCATTTTTATTGTTCCGAAACCATAACCTAGTAAAGCCAGAAGTGCTAAAATTATAACCCCAACAAGCCTCATTCCCATTAATTTAAAAATAATATAAAATATTACACCAACTCCACCAAAAATAGCAGTGGTAATTAATGATTTTACTGTGAATATTATTAATATTCTTGTTTCACCTCTTAAATCTTTTGGTATATAATGTGTAGACATTCATATTCCTCCTTTTTAATCAAATTTTAGATTATAGTTTTCCTTCAACATTTTGTAATATTCCTCTTACTAAATTCCAAATTCCTATTGCTCCAAAAATTACTACAGCAGAAATTACAAGACCTATTAATTGTTGTTTAAGTTTTGCCTGTTTATCTGGAGTTGCTGTAATCCATTTTATTGCTGTAATTAGCGAAACTATTAATAGTGTTACTATACCTATTGCAACTAATACTTGACCTACTCCAATAAAATTTTCTGCAAATTTTTCCACTTCCATTTGTGAATCAGTTGAGTTTTCTCCTTCTTTTATCCAATTTTTTCCTGCATCTACAATGTCGTTTATTCCAATTTCTTTTGCCTCTTTATTTTCGGCATTTACTTCTGGCATAAACATAAAACTCATAATTACTATTACAAGTATTATTCCTAAAATTTTGGTTACCTTTCTAAAATTTCTCATTTTTTTATTCCTCTCTTTATTATTTTTTCTTATTATATTATAGTTTATATTTATACTTTTTTCAACAAAAAAAGCCTTGAAATAGCGTATTTTACTAAATTTAATATAAATGTAATATTTCTTTTTTCGCTAGAACTTACGGAAATATAAGTTTTGCGTTTTTGAGTATAAATTTCTTTAGTAAATATTCCACTTTTCTTACGGCTAAGTGTTTTTTGTTTTTTATTTATAAATTTATTTTTTTGTTTTTTATTTATTATACAAATTTATGAATTTAACGGGGTTAAAATCCCATTAAATTGCATAAATATTTTATACTATTATGTCGATTTTGTCAAGGGGTTGAGATGGTTCAGTTTCTATTATGTTTACTTACTTTTTCAATAAGGAATTTTTTCTGGAGAGTTCATGAATAATTTAGGTGTTGAATTGATTAGACAAATAATTAATAATGGTGTATAATGGTGCAAGTTTAAAAATTTATAAGGAGGAAGAAAATGTTAAATGCAATAGGTGTAACAGTTAGATTTGGAAAAAGAACACTATTTGAAGATGTAAATATAAAATTTAACAAAGGATGTTGTTATGGAATTATTGGAGCAAATGGTGCTGGTAAATCTACATTTTTAAAAGTATTATCAGGAGAGCTTGAACCTAGTAAAGGTGAAGTATCTAAAGAAAAGACCGAAAGACTTTCTGTATTAAAACAAGATCACTTTGCTTTTGAAGATTATACCGTATTAAATACAGTAATAATGGGAAACCAAGAATTATATAACATTATTAATGAAAAAAATAAAATATATTCTAAACCAGATTTTTCAGAAGAAGATGGAATGAAAGCCGCAAAATTAGAAGAGAAATTCGCCGAATTAGATGGATGGAATGCAGAGTCTGATGCTGCTGTTTTATTAAATAATTTAGGAATTGAAACTGAAAATCATTATAAATTAATGAGTGAGTTAGAAGCCAAAGAAAAAGTTAAAGTCTTGTTAGCACAAGCATTATTTGGAAACCCAGATATTTTATTATTAGATGAACCTACTAATGACTTAGATTTAAAAAGTATTGCATGGCTTGAAGAATTTTTAATTAATTTTGAAAATACTGTAATTGTAGTTTCACATGATAGGTATTTTTTAAATAAAGTTTGTACACATATAGCTGATGTTGATTTTGGAAAAATTAAGGTTTATCCAGGAAATTATGATTTTTGGTATGAATCAAGCCAATTAGCCTTAAAACAAATGAAAGAATCTAACAAAAAGAAAGAAGAAAAAATTAAAGAATTACAAGATTTTATTGCTAGGTTCAGTGCAAATGCTTCAAAATCAAAACAAGCTACTTCTAGAAAGAAATCTTTAGAAAAAATTGAATTAGATGAAATTAAACCTTCAAACCGTAAATACCCATATGTTGATTTTAAACCTGATAGAGAACCAGGAAAAGAAATTTTGCAATTAAAAAATATCTCTAAAACTATAAACGGTGAAAAACTATTAAATAATATTTCTTTTACAGTTAAACAAGGTGATAAAATTGCAGTGCTTGCAGATAATGAAATAGCTAAAACTGTTTTATTTCAAATTATCGCTGGCGAATTAGAACCAGATGAAGGTGAACTTGTTTGGGGTACTACTATTACAAATAGCTATTTCCCTAAGGATAATAATTATTTATTCCAAAGTGATGAGAGTATAACACAATGGCTTCGTACTTATTCTAAAGACCCAGATGAAACTTATGTAAGAAGCTTTTTAGGTAGAATGTTATTTTCTGGTGAGGAAGCATTGAAAAAGGTTAATGTACTTTCCGGTGGTGAAAAAGTTAGATGTGTACTAGCAAAATTAATGCTTTCTGGTGCAAATTTTTTAATATTTGATGAACCTACTAATCACTTAGATATGGAAAGTATTACTGCTTTAAATAATGGTATGATAAAATTTATAGGAAATATTATTTTCACTTCTCATGACCATCAATTGATGGAAACTGTTGCAAATAGAGTTATTGATATTAAAAGTACTGGAATTGTGGATAGAGAAGTTGGATATAATAAGTATTTGGGAATTGAATAAATTTTTTTAATTGTATCAATTATAAGTGTAAAAATAAAAACCGCGAAAATTCAAACTATGAATTTTCGCAGTTTTTATTCATAATAAAATTTTTATCAAAAACTTTATTACTAAAATAAACAAGCAGATACACAGCCCAGTTAGGAAAACCCCTGTAATAGTGTATGTTTTGAATATGCCTACTATAAATAGTAAAACCATACATTTTCGCAATCTTGAAAACTGAAAAAGTACTGAGTCTATTATTGATTCTTTGATATCGTATGAATATGTATTATATATAACAATTGTAGTAATAATATCTAAAATAAGTAAAATTATTGCAATTGGCCAATTAATACAAAATGCATTTTTTTCATATTCTATATTAAGATGATTCTTTATCATAATAATCATTATGGTAAGAATAACTACCTCATAGAAAAAAGAATATCCATTAATCTCAGAAACTTCATTCCAATTTTTTTCATACCTATCTGTTTCCTCTGGCTCTGTACAAATTGTTGCGTGGCTTCCCCAAAACAAAATGGAAAATAAGATTATTCCTAGTATTGTGAAATACAGTAATGGTCCTAATTTCCAAGAGACCTCCCGGTGTAATACATTTACAAATAAATTTGTAAATAGTATCCATGCTGAAAAACCTAACATAACAAATTCTCCTTCCTTAATTAAGGTTTTGGTTATCACGAATTCCAGTAAAATTTAATTTACCGTTTATATATTTCATTTTACTATGTTATGTTAATTTTGTCAATACTTGACTTTTGTTTTACATTATGTTAATATATCGCTATATATTATATATAATACTTACTTAGGAGGACTCATTATGTCTGAAATTACACTAAAATGCCCTGTTTGTAAGCATATTTTTTCTATTAATAAAAATAACTTACATCAAGACCAGTACAATCAGCTTTTTATTTCTTGCCCTAGAAAGGTTGGAAAAAACCGGTTTGGCGGAATACAGCACTGTGATCACAGGGTAGAATATCCTCAAAATTCAGTGTAAGTAAACTACATAGCATGTACAATAAACCGTTTCTTTTGAAACGGTTTATTATTTTATACATTTTAACTATTAAACCAAAAAAATTACTAGTTTAAAACTAGTAATTTTTTTATACTTATTCGTATACAACCATTATGGTGAGCCAGGAGGGATTCGAACCCCCGACCCATGCCTTAGAAGGGCATTGCTCTATCCAGCTGAGCTACTGACCCATAACAATAATTATAATAACATAATTTTGTTATGGTGTCAAGGGGGTGTGATAATTTTTTTATTATCAGTTTGTAATAATTTTTTTGTTACCAATTGCACTATTTCACTCAATAACCAATGTGGTATTTATAACATTATTTCCACTATCTTCACTCATCTTATAATTTTCTAACACATCTGTAATCAATTCTTTTATAGAATTCAATGTACTAAACGTACCATCATAAAACTTTATTTTCCCTTTTTTATTATTTATATTAGCTATTGCTGATGTATAATCTGTTATTGCATATATTATTGGTGTTGCCTGTGTTACTGTTCCATCATTTTTTCCAAAAACAATTGCACCTTCTGAATTATTGCATACTCCTATAGATTTTAATCTTTCTGCTTTTATTATTACTTTTTCCAAATTTACTTCTATATTAGCCTTATTATATATTCCATAACTTGGTTTCTTTTGTTCTAATTCAGCTTTGAATTCATTACTATTTTTTATTAATTCATAATTTTCTATTACTTCTTCTTTAATAATAATTTCTCCTGACTTCATGTCGCATTTTGCCGATTTTTCTGAATTATATATTCCAATTGAATCATCACCAGAAATAATTACCTTTGGTATTACTGTTTTATCAGTATTTTCTATTACTTCTAAATACGAATTATTATATATACCCTTACTACTATACCCTGTTGTTTCTATTATTCCACCACTTATTTTTGTGCTAACACTTTGTGTATTTTTGTTACTTTTATTTTCACTAATGTTTGCATTATATATACCTATTGCTCCAACTCCTTCTGTTACAATCTTTCCTCCTGAAATTTGCAATACACCTTGATTATAAATTCCTTTTCCTCCATTTTGTGCTGTTGTTATAATTCCTTTTTGTAAATTTAAAGTTCCTGTATTTTGTATTACAATTCCATTTGTTTGCTCATTCTTTATAATTCCTGTTGAATCTATTGTTAATATTCCATTGTTTACTATTGTGTTTATTGCTGTACTTGAAAGCGTTTTTGTATTTAATTTTAATGTTATATTTTTGCCTGAATCTATTGTAATTTCGTCGGTTAATGTTATGTTTTCAAGTATTTCTATGGTTATTGGTGTTGTTGATGAATTAATTGCTTCTGCTATTGTTGCATATTTTGTTGTTCCTATTTGAGCTACTGGTGTTGTGATTACATTTGTAGCTGTTTGAGTTGTTTCCTGTGGTTGTTGGTTTGTTATTGTATTTGGTTGTGTTGTTTGGGTTGGTTGCTGTGCTGTAGTTGTTGATGGGCTTACAGATGCTTTAACAGATTTTGTAGTTGTTGAATTTGTTGATTGAGTTGTTGTTGCTGGAGTAAACGTTCCATCTAAAGACCATGTACCGTTCCAGTTTGGGTAGGTAGTTGGGGTTGCAACATGATATAGTATTTCAACAAATTGCGTTACTTTTGATATGTTCCAGTTTGATATTGGTACGAAATTTGATATTCTACTACAAACAGAAAACATACTACTCATATATTTCACACTGCTTGTATCCCAATTTGCTAATGCTTCTATATTTGTTAAGCTACTACAAGAAGAAAACATACCACTCATATTTATCACACTGCTTGTATCCCAACTTGCTAATGCTTCTATATTTGTTAAGTTACTACAATAACCAAACATATCACTCATA
>OIGD01000976.1_pt1 | contig 29554 bp, 25 predicted proteins | sample 1582211 | NCBI WGS metagenome assembly OIGD01 (sample SAMN04414078, study PRJEB24778) | human gut metagenome | material: faecal | host: Homo sapiens
GCGCCGGCAGGCAGTTCCGCGTCTCGGGCATTCAGGTCAAGCCCGTAACCCGCAAGCCGATGCCTCCCTTCACCACCTCGACACTGCAGCAGGATGCCGGACGCCGGCTCGGCTTCTCGGTCAGCACCACCATGCGCGTGGCGCAGAAGCTGTACGAGGAGGGACTCATCACATATATGCGTACCGACTCCACCAATCTGTCGGAACTGGCGCTGGCCGACATAGCCAAAGCCATAACCGAGGATTACGGCAAGCCATATCTGCACACACGCCGCTATCACACCAAGGCGAAAGGCGCCCAGGAGGCCCACGAGGCCATCCGCCCCACCTACGTCTCACGGCGCACCATCAGCGGAACGCCCCAGGAACAGAAACTATACGACCTGATCTGGAAACGCGCCGTAGCCTCGCAGATGAGCGACGCCGCATTGGAGAAAACCAACGTGGACATCAATATGGCCGGCACGCCGGCTGATTCCGAAGTTCTGTTCCGCGCCGAGGGGGAGACCCTGAAGTTCGAGGGCTTCATGCGCGCTTACGGCATAGAGACTTCCGACGACCCGAGCGACAACGACCCGCAGGGCGACGTGATACTACCCCCTCTCGCCGTGGGCGACATCCTCGAATACGACACCATCACGGCCACGGAACGCTTCACCCAGGCACCTCCCCGTTATACCGAGCCTACACTGGTCAAAAAGATGGAGGACCTGGACATAGGCCGTCCCTCCACCTACGCCTCGACCGTTTCCACAATCCAGGCCCGCGGATACGTGGAGCATGGCGACAACGAAGGCACCCCGCGCGAATACCATAAGCTGACGCTGTCGAAAGACAAGGTAACGGATCAGGTGCTGACTGAAAACACCGGTTCCAATCGTGGCAAACTCGTGCCTACCGACGTGGGCATGATCGTCAACGATTTCTTAGCGGAATATTTCCCTGAGATCATGGACTATAACTTCACGGCCAAGGTTGAGGAACGCTTCGACGACATAGCGCAGGGCAAGCTGCCGTGGCAGGAGGAGATCAACGAGTTCTACGGTTCGTTCCATCCGCTGATAGACAAGGTGAACAGCATGCGCAGCGAGACCAAAGTTGGCGAACGTGTGTTAGGCACGGATCCGGCCACCGGCAAACGCGTGTCGGCCAAGGTGGGCCGTTTCGGTCCCGTCATACAGATAGGCGAGGCCACCGACGACGAGAAACCGCGCTTCGCCAGTCTGCAGGAGGGCCAGAGCCTCGGCACCATCACTCTTGAGGAGGCGCTGAAGCTGTTCGATCTCCCCCGCCAGCTCGGCACGTTCGAGGACAAGCCGGTCAGCGCGGCGATAGGCCGTTTCGGCCCTTACGTGCACTTCGACAAGATGTTCGCTTCCATCCCTAAGGACATGTCGCCACACACCATCACGCTCGACGAGGCGATAGCGCTGATCAGGGAAAAGCGCGAGAAGGAGGCCAACAAGCTGATAAAGACCTTCGACGAGCTTCCCGGCGTGGAGGTGCTGAACGGCCGTTTCGGCCCCTACATCGCATTCAAGAAACCGGGCGACCGCAAGGCCACCAACTACAAGATTCCGAAGGGCACCGACCCGAAGGCTCTGACCGTGGAGGAGGTCAACAAGCTCATGGCCGACCAGGATGCCGCCCCCAAACCCGCGAAGCGGACCACGCGCAAGAAATCATAACGGCACAGCCGTCTTACCAACCATCGGAGAGTGTATTTGTTATTACAATGAATACACTCTCTTTGTATATTCAAAGGGATAACGAATCCACTATACGGGAATGGTCAGGAAGGTTACGAAAATAGTGCTGTGGACGGTTGCCGGCATCGTGCTGCTGGCTGCCATACTGGCGGGCGTGGGTGCCTGGATGCTCACGCCCGGCCGGCTGACCGGGCTGGTGAACCGCGAGCTTTCCAGGCGTCTCAACGCCGATGTCACCGCCCACAATGTACGTCTCGACCTTTTCTCGACATATCCGATAGCCCGCGTCAGCATCGACTCACTGACCATAGACTGTCGCCCGGACAGCGTCAGGACCGCCGACGGCAGGATTATGGCCGATGCCCGTCAATTGCTGAAGACCGGTGCCGTCACCGCTTGTCTGGACGTCAGGAAACTGCTGCACAAGGATATCGACCTGCAGTATGCCGGTGTGGATTCGATGCGCCTCAACCTGGTGCGCTTCTCCCCCGCGCGCTCCAACTGGAACATCCTTCCGGCAAAGATAAAGCCCGTCAAGGACCTCACATTCGCATTCGACACGCTGAGCCTGACACACGGCGCGGTACGCTTCCGAGACATGGTCTCGGCCACGGATGTGTCATTGGCCATCGACCCCGAAGCATCCATACTGCCGCAAGGATCCGATTCATACCGTTCCAGCATCCCGGCCAAGGCTTCGGTCAGCATGAAGGGCCGGAAATATCTCACTGACCTTCCGTTGCTGTTAGAGGGCGACACAAAGCTGACCTTCACCCCCTTTGCGCTTTCGACTAAGGACTTTACCGTGAAATTAGGCGACATCACCGGTCTCGTCACCCTGGACATGAGCATGAATCCGGAGATACGCATCAATGCCTTCGACTGGAAGCTGTCTCCCTTCGGCATCGGCGAACTGCTGAAGCTGATTCCCGCCTCTGCGGCGCCCTGGCTTTCCGGTCTTCGCGCCGAGGCTCCGATCAGCGGCAGCGTCACGCTGACGAAACCTTATACCGTCAGAAAAGGGATATATCCTACCCTGACGGCACAGGTTGTACTGCCTCAAGGATCGTTGCGCTACGACAATCCGCAATACGGCACCTATAGTTTCGACGACCTGGCGGTCAATAGCATATTCCATCTTGACGGCGCCCATCCCGCGGCCTCGTCGCTGCGGCTGAAAGAACTGTATATCCGTGGCGAGGACATGGATGTGCTGGCACAGGCGGACGTACGGGCCATAGGCGCCGACCCTGAAGTTCAAGGCACGTTAAGGGGCGACATCTCCCTGACGCGGCTGGGCCATGTCCTGCCCTATCTGCAGGGCTTCAACCTGCGGGGGAAGGTCACCTCAGACACGCGCATCAGTTTCCGCATGTCCGACATCAACCGGGGACGTCTCGATCGGATGCTTGTAGAGGGCAACGCAAACATGCACGGGCTTCAGATCGAGAATGTAGGCGACGTGGACCGCATCGCCGCCGGCAACATGTCGGTGAAGTTCCTCGGCAAAGCCCGGAGCGCCACACCCGAGGCAGTGCGCGGCTCGCTGTTCGACTTCGATGCCGTGGTAGACAGGTTCTCCGTACTGGCGGCGGGCTGCAAGGCCGTAGCTTCGTCTGTAAGCCTTTCGACCACCGTCAGCGACCCCGGCACAGCCACTGCCACCAACCTGCCGAATGACGTGCCGTTCAACATCAATCTGCGGGCTGCCACGCTGAGTATAGGCGACCCCAACGACACGATACGCGTCAACCTGGGCGATGCCGAGGTAAGCAGCGTCATATCGGCCAGAATGCTCGAGAACATGCAGGCCGATCTGTACGACGTACGCATCAAAGGCGCGTCGCTTTCTTATTCCGGCCAGGGGACTTCGCTTGGGGTCAGTGGCGTCGACGCACGACTTCGTGCCGAACGTTCCAACTCAATTCCGCAGGCCTCTCCGTTCGTGACGCCGGCCAAATGGAATGCCGACAGCCGCTCGTTGGCCGTTTTGCGGCATTCGCCGCAGATGCTGACCGTGCAGCAGTCACCGGCGCTGACATCGTTAATGAACAACTGGCTCCTATCCCTCCGTGTCAAAGGCGCCCGGGCCTCTGTCTACACCGACGTCTTCCCGATAGAGAATCACATCAGCGACCTGGACATAAGCGCCAACACAGACACAGTCACCATACATAGCCTGCAGTCGCGCACCGGCTCCACAGTGGCCGCCGTATCGGGTCGTGTCACGAACCTGCGGCAGTTCCTCACTTCGGCGCAACCTGCACCGATAGTCATGTCACTTCGCGCCGACGTCGACACCCTGCAGCTCAACCGGTTGGCCGCCGCATACGTACGGGGGTACGAAATGAAGCACGGACCTGGATCGTTTGCAAAACTTTTGAAAAACACAGCCATTACCCGCGACGATTCCGTCGCCTTCATGATACCGCGCAACATCGTGGCCGACATCCGTTCCACAGTGAACGTAATGGAGTGTCTCGATATGCCCGCAACCGGCATTACGGCGAATATCCGCGCCGCCGGCGGCAAGGTCGAGCTGCCATCCTTCTCGGCATCCACCGGGTTCATGAACATTTCCGGCAATGCAGGTTACGACACACATGATATTCAGAATATCGCGGCCAATGTCGCGCTCGGTATGAACGACCTTGAACTGTCGCGGCTTTACACCGCGTTCCCGGCGCTGACGGAGAAAGTTCCTGAGATAAAGAATCTGACCGGCTCGTTCAATATAGGCACCAGGTTTTCGGCGCGACTGTTTCCCACCATGTACGTGATGACGCCGGCCCTGCGTGCCGGAGTACACATACAGGCCGACGACCTGTACCTGAACCAGGACCGCGAGATACGGCACGTCACGCATCTGATGATGATACACAGTCGCGACCCGCTGCATATCGCCGATCTGGATATCCGGGCATCGGTGTTCGACAACATGGTGATGCTGCATCCTTTCGACCTGAATCTGGACAGATACAAGTTGCGCGTGGCCGGGCTCAACAACTTCAACGGCAGGATGTTCTACCACGTGGGCGTCAAGGACTGGCCGCTGATGTTTCCGTTCGGCGTCAACGTCAAGGGAACGTTCAGTCATCCGGAGATCCGCCTCGGCAGCTCCAACTGGAAGGACATCGACGCCACCGAAATCTCGGGCGACATCATGTCCGGCATGCGCCTCAACGTGGTGCAGCAGCTGCGCCATTACTTCTACATCCTGGTCGACCGCGCCGCGAAAGCTGACCAGACCCAATAAAAACTCCGTATAATACGGCTATTTACCATTCATAGTCTTGAGGTTGCAGTGCATCAGATGGCCGTCGGAGTCGCGCAGATGCATGCCGTTGCCTTCGCAGTAACGCCAGAACTTGCAGTCAGCGCATTCCCCCTGCTTCATCCAGCTGCGGTCGCGATATTGTCTAAATCCGTTTTGCCATACCTTCCAGAAATCATCTTTATATATATTCCCCTGCCTGTAGTCCGCGCGGATGCTGGGACACGCCCCGATGCCACCGTCCAGCAGAACAGAACCGACGGTTACACCTGCGGCACATTCAAAAAAAGTATCGCGGGCCACTCCCTCATAACCGCCTAAGAAACCTTCGCAGCAGAACGATGCCTTAATCCGGCCCTCTTTTCGGGTGCGGACTATGAATTCCATCATTTGCCGTGTATCTTCGGCATTCAGTTTAAACTCCGGATATGCGGCGGCGCGACCGGCAGGGAAAATGGTAAAGAGACGCCAGCGTTTCACGCCTGCGTCAATCAGCAGATCGCGCACCCGGTCAAGTTCTCCGAGCGACTTTTTGTTGACGCATGTCACCACGTCGAAGTTGAGGTCTTCGGCTTTGGCGACCATTCCGATTGCCGCGACTGCGCGTTCAAACGACCGGGGATTGCCGCGCATCCAGTTGTGCGTGTCTTCGAGACCGTCAAGGCTGATGGTGATGTTATGCAGCCCGGCCCGGCGCAGAGACATGAATCGGTCTTCCGTCAGCAACAGCCCGTTGGTCACGATGCCCCACGGCAGTTCACGGTCGTACAGGGCGCGACCTACCGTCTCAAGGTCCTGCCTAACCAACGGCTCGCCACCAGTGATGATGATGTTCAGCGTATGCGGGTCGACATGCGGAAGCAGTGAATCCACCACTCTAAGAAAATCTTCAGCCGGCATGTCGGGGAGCGTCGACGAGCTCTTGCAGTCGCTGCCGCAATGCCGGCAATGCAGATTGCAACGCCATGTGCATTCCCAGAACAATTCCTTCAGTGGATGCTCCTCGCGACGTTTCCTTTTGATGGTGCGGAACAGTTCCAATGCTATTTTCTGACGGACGGATAGACTTTTCATAACCATATATAATTATTACCAGTTAAACCGTATGCCAAGCGGCAACGCGAAATTCCACGATTCCTCGGTCCAGTAGTTAGGCACATTTGTATTCACCTTCGGCATATACTGCAACGTTGGCTCCAGGAAGATGGACACATTCTTATGCAATCTCAGCGAGATGCCGTAACTTGCCGATACGGCCCACATCACCTTGGCATCAAGGTTGCCCACAGGCACATCGGCCGACGAATTTAAGCCCGACCTGAGGACACCGTGGCTGTAAACCGGGAAATTGACAGAGGCTCCGATGCTGCCGTACAGCGACATAATCCCCCGCGTGTAGGTATTTATGTTCAGTTTCAGCGGGATGCCGATATAATGCCAGTTACAGTGACTCTCGTTTTTACCCGATTCGTATGCCGAATGAAGGTATGTGTATCGTAGTCCGCTTTCCAGAGAAAGGATCGAATTGAATCTTTTCGCCACAGACAAAGAAACGGTCACCGGCATATAGTTTCGGCGAGAGACACCACTGTAATCCCTGGACGGGTTCCGGCTGATTTTACTGATTCCGGCCCTTGTGGCATCACCGGAATTGTCCGGATTGTCGGGGTTATCTGGATTATCCGGGGGTGTGGGACCGGGATCTGAGGCGGCATAATCACCATTTCCTATGCCGCTTTTTATGGAAGTGCCGACAAAGTCAGTCCCCACACCGACTGACCATCCGGCCGCCTTGCGTTTCGGCAGTTCATCGGTGAGGGCCCGGTATGTTTCATCGGCATGCTCGGGGACAGGCGCGTTAGCAGTTTCGGCAGCAGGGTCAGTTGCAGGCGCTGTCTCCGGTTCTGTTTCAACCGGGGCCTTTGGCTCACTCTGGGGCAGAGAGTCGGAGGCTGTGGGAGTAGCGGGATGAGTGGGAGTGGGATGAGTGGGAGTAGTGGGAGTAGTGGGAGTAGTGGGGAAAGTCAGAGAATTGATAGCCGCGAGATTGCTCTGATGGCTCTGATTACTCTGATGGCTGTGCGCAATGGCGGTTTCCGCCGGCCGGTGCGACCGGTAATACGTCATGATTCCGCCTGTCATGATTAGAAGCAACAAGATTAGGACGCCACCCTGCTTCTTGTAATCCCTGATGAACTGACGCATCATCACCTTGGCGTGAAACAGCTGCGACGCCGATGTAGACGGTTCTATGCCCAATATTTTGGCTATCTCCTTGTGCGACTTATTCTCCAGCACCGACAGACGGAACACCTTACCATAACCCGCCGGCAGCCTGCGTATCATCGCTTCAAGCACATCGAGATCTATGATGTCCTCTAAGTCCTTGGTGTCTTCCACCTCCGGAATCTCGTGAAGCACCACATTGATGTCCTGCTCACGCAGGAACTGTAGCGCCAGGTTGCGCATTATGGACGCCAGCCACGCCTGAACGCGCCCGGGGTCCTTGAGGTCGCGCATCCGTGTGAAAGCCACTATGAATCCGTCATGAAGGATATCCTCCACATCCTCCGGATTGTCGACATACCGCCTTATCACGCCTGTCATCTTGGGCGCGAACCGTGTATAGAACATGCTCAGCGCCTCCTTGTCTCCATCGAGGCACTGAGCTATCAGTTCTTCGTTACCTATGCCGATTCTGTCCAAGCGTTAGTGTTGATGAGATCGAGGGCCCGGTTACTTTTTCTTTTTCAATTTGAAATTGACCGTAGCCTTTGCCGTACCCTCATTCCAGGGATTCTTGTCATGCTTACGGTCTTTCTCAAACTTCACTTTGACGTTCACAGAATCCGGCTCCAAGTCTGTATCTTCCGGTTTGCATACCACCTTTATTTCGTTTTTAGGGAAATCAGAGGTTTCAATCAGATAATTACCCTTGTCATCGGTTTGGCCTTTACCGAAGCTATATATGCCTGACTGGCCCTCCGGATGCGTTACATATATGTCGGCGTTGTCTACCGGATCTCCGGCTTCGTCGGTTACGGCTCCCTTTACTTCGAAATAACCTGTCGGGGTGCCGTACATGCAAAGTTCTTTGCCTCCATTATCGCTGCAACCGAAACCCAGCACGGCCAGTGCGCCGGCGCAGATTGTCGCCCACAGTGAGGATATCGTTCTGTATGTCTTTTTCATAATCAATGCAATATGGCCCAAATCACAGACCTTTTTATTATGTAGATGAAGAAATCGCACATATATTGCATGGCGAGTCGATATTTTTTCAAAATAGCTGCCTCAGAGCCCTCGAGAAGTAAAAAAATTTGGTGAATTTCAAAAAAATAGCTAACTTTGCAGTCGCAAACAAAAATCGGGGTGTAGCACAGTTGGTTAGCGCGCTACGTTCGGGACGTAGAGGTCGGGCGTTCGAGTCGCCTCACCCCGACAGAGAAGCCGGAGCTCCCTCCGGCTTTTCTTATTTTTAACAAGCACGGCAACAATCTTACATTCCGACATAAAACATATCACGGCCATGAGCGAATTTAAAAGAACACTGATCACGACGGCCCTCCCCTACGCCAACGGGCCTGTACACATAGGACACCTGGCGGGTGTGTACGTACCCGCCGATATCTACGCGCGCTACATGCGTCTGCATGGACGCGACGTGCTTCTGATAGGAGGCAGCGACGAACACGGTGTGCCCATCACCATCAAGGCCCGCAAGGAGGGCGTGACGCCTCAGGACATCGTGGACCGCTACCACACGCTGATACGCGACTCGTTCAAGGAGTTCGGCATCTCGTTCGACGTCTACGGCCGCACCACCAGCGACACGCACCGCCGCACGGCGTCCGATTTCTTCCGCAAGCTTTACGACAAGGGGGAGTTCGTGGAGAAAACCTCCATGCAGCTCTACGACCCGGAGGCCAAGCAGTTTCTGGCCGACCGTTACGTGACGGGCAAATGCCCCCACTGCGGTGCCGAGGGCGCCTACGGCGACCAGTGCGAGGCCTGCGGCACGTCGCTTAACGCCACCGATCTGATCAATCCCAAGTCGGCCATCACAGGCGCCGAGCCGGTGCTGCGCGAGACCACGCATTTCTACCTTCCCCTCGACAAATGGCAGAGCCGTCTTGAGGACTGGATTCTGAAGGGCCACAAGGAGTGGAAGACCAACGTCTACGGCCAGTGCAAGTCATGGCTCGATATGGGCCTGCAGCCCCGCGCCGTGAGCCGCGACCTCGACTGGGGCATTCCCGTGCCCGTGGAGGGTGCCGAGGGCAAGGTGCTGTACGTATGGTTCGACGCCCCTATCGGCTACATCTCCAACACCATCGACCTGGTGGGCGACGACTACACCAAGTGGTGGAAGGATCCGGAGACCCGCATGATACATTTCATCGGCAAAGACAACATCGTGTTCCACTGCATCGTGTTCCCTGCCATGCTGATGGCCGACGGTTCGTATAACCTGCCCGACAACGTGCCGGCAAACGAGTTCCTGAACCTGGAGGACGACAAGATCTCCACCTCGCGCAACTGGGCCGTATGGCTGCACGAGTATCTGCGCGACTTCCCCGGCAAGCAGGACACCTTGCGCTACACGCTGACGGCGAACGCGCCGGAAACCAAGGACAACAACTTCACATGGCGCGACTTCCAGGCCCGCAACAACAACGAATTGGTGGCCATCTTAGGCAACTTCGTGAACCGCGCCGTGGTGCTCGACCATAAGTATTTCGACGGCAAGGTTCCTGCCATAGAAGGCGAGCTGACCGACGTGGACCGCGAGGTATTGGCCGAGGTCAAGGCTGCCGTGGAGGCCACTACAGCCGACATCGAGAACTTCAAGTTCCGCGAGGCCCTGCGCCAGGCCATGAACGTGGCCCGCGCCGGCAACAAGTATCTGGCCGACACCGAGCCCTGGAAGGTATGGAAGACCGACCCGCAGCGCGTGGCCACCATCCTGAACGTATCGCTTCAGATATGCGCCACCATCGCCGTGGTGTTCGAGCCGTTCCTCCCCTTCATGAGCGGGAAGCTGACCGATATGCTGGGCCTGGACAAGCTCAGCTGGGATATGGCCGGCCGCGACGACCTGCTGGCCGCAGGGCACGTCATCGGCAAGCCCGAGATCCTGTTCGAGAAGATCGACGACGAGGCCATCACGGCGCAGACCGACCGGCTGGCCCGCATCAAGGAGGAGAACAAGCTGGCAGGCTGGGCTCCTGAGGCCGTTAAGCCCGAATGCAGCTTCGACGACTTCGAGAAGGTGGACATACGCGTAGGCAAGGTGCTGGAATGCGAGAAAGTGAAGAAGTCGAAGAAACTGCTGAAGTTCAAGATTGACGACGGCATGGGCGGCCGCACCATTCTGAGCGGCATCGCCGGCAGCTATCCCGAACCGGAGAAGCTTGTGGGCATGGAGGTACTGTTCATCGCCAACTTCGCCCCGCGCAACATGATGGGCCACGAGAGCCAGGGCATGATCCTGAGCGCCGTCAACCCCGACGGCTCGCTGACGCTCTGCTCCCCCTCGTCCGACGTCGCCCCCGGCGCCCAGGTCGGCTAACCCAGCTCAACATCACCGCAATAATACATAACGCACCCGGCACCTTCCAATACGTGCCGGGCGCGCTGTTTATGTCCCGCAACGACTGGTGTCCTCACCGCCAACAGTCCGCATTCTAAATGTTTGGATTTTTACAGAAATCGCCGTTTTAATTGTTTGGAAAATTACAATTCACTATCTTTGCAAAGATTTAAACCGTTATCATCATGTATTATACCAGACTGATTGACAAACATCTTGCGGATTGGGCCACAGGCACGCGGCACAAACCCTTATTGCTGCGCGGTGCAAGGCAAGTCGGGAAATCCACGGCTGTGCAACATCTCGGTGAATCTTTTACCAGTTATGTCGAAATCAATTTTGAAAAAAATCCTGAGTTCAAAGCATTATTCGACGAGAATCTGGATGTGACCCGCATTACGTCTCAATTAGAAGCCTTGACAGGGAAAGAAATCTCACCGGGTAAGACATTATTATTCCTTGATGAGATTCAGAATTGTCCCAATGCCATCATGTCACTTCGTTTTTTCAAGGAAGATATACCGGATCTACATGTGATAGCGGCAGGTTCGCTTTTGGAATTCGCGCTTGACGAATTGCCCACTTACGGTGTAGGACGCATACATTCCCTGTTCATGTACCCGATGACTTTCGATGAGTTCCTTTATGCCAACGGAGAAAAAAAGCTGATAGACGAACGGGATAAAGCCTCGTCATACAATCCTTTGCCCGAACCACTACACGACAGGTTATCCTCGCTTTTCAGAACCTATATATTGGTGGGAGGCATGCCTGAAGCCGTCGCCACGTGGGCGGAGACTCATAATTATCTGGAATGCCAGAAGGTTCAGGACGACATTATCATAAGCTATGAGGATGATTTTCCGAAATATAGGCGGAAGGTCAACCCGCAGCTGTTACGGCTCACCATGCGCAGTGCTGCCGTACAATGCACTAAAAAGTTCATATACGCAGAAGTTGGAGGCGGATACCGAACCGAGGAAGTGAAGAAAGCGCTTGATATGCTTATCATGGCCGGGATATGCATTCCGGTGATCAAAACAGCGGCCAACGGTCTTCCGTTGGGGAGCGAATCGGATAATTCAGTAAGGAAAATACTGATGCTTGATTCCGGGCTGATGCTGCGCCTTCTTAATATGACACTCGGTGACATATCGGAACTGACATCAATGATTCTGACATCAAGTGCGGCGGATCTGGTAAACAAAGGAGCTGTAGCGGAGATGATTGCCGGCTTGGAATTGATGCGTTATAAGACACCTGATATCAGACAGGAGCTGTATTACTGGATACGGGAAGCCAAAAACTCGCAAGCCGAGATTGACTACGTCGACACACTCCGTCTTAAAGTGCTGCCAATTGAAGTCAAGGCAGGCAGCCGGGGTGGAATGAAAAGTCTGTGGATTTTCATGAGAGAGAAGAAACTTGACCGGGCGGTAAGATGCTCGATGGAGAATTTCGGTGAATTCGAGTACATTGACAATGACGCTGAAGATGCCGTTCGCCACGTGGCGGTCTGTCCCATATACGCAATTTCCATGATGCCGAAATTATTAGACACCATCCAATAAAATTTGGAATTATGTTGCAAAAACATTATGTTTGCGGAACATAATCTTAATTTCTGAATATGGACAGGATACCGAATGCGTTGGCGGAGTTTTTCAGCCGCCGCGCCACAGTGAGAAGATATACCGGCGAGACGCCGTCGCGTGAACTGATAGACAGCATCCTGAAGGCTGCCATGCGCGCACCCACGACGGGCAACATGCAGCTGTACAGCGTGGTGGAGACCCGCGACGCGGAGATGCGCCGCCGTCTGGCCGAGCTGCATTTCAACCAGCCGGCTGCCTCCGGCGCGCCGCTGATGCTGACGTTCTGTGCCGACTACTACCGCTTCACGCGCTGGTGCGAGGTGTCGGACGCCGACGCCGGCTACGACAATTTCCTGTCGTTCACCTCGGCCATGATGGACGCGGTGATACTGACCCAGCAGTTCGTCACATTGGCCGAACTGAGCGGTCTCGGCACATGCTATCTCGGCACGTGCCTGTACAACGCGCCGGAGATCGCCGAATTGCTTAAGCTGCCGCGCCTCACGGTCCCGGTGGCGTGCATATCGGTGGGCTATCCCGCCGAACAACCTGAACCCACGGAACGCCTCGCGCTCGACGGCGTGCTGTACCACGAAACATATCCCGAACTCACGGACGCCGACATCGTGCGGATATACAAGGCCAAGGACGACTTCGCCCCGAACGCTAAGTTCGTAGCCGAAAACGGCAAGAAGACCCTTGCACAGGTATTCACCGACGTGCGCTATCCCCGCGACATGAACGAGGCCGTCTCCGCAAAACTCCTCGCCTTCCTCCGCAAACAAGGATTTCTTAAGGAATAATGAAGAAACTCAACATTTCACATCGGATTCTATTATCGATTATAGCTATATTCTCGTTGGCCTGCTGCACTAAGCACAGGCCTGACGAGAGACTGGCACATATATATTCCGATATTTCGCAATCGCCGACTCAAGCAATTGAAACTGCAATTGCGGCACTTGACAGCATCAACCCGGAGGAACTATCCGAACCGGACCGTCATTTCTATGATTTTCTGTCAATCAAGGCTAATGACAAGGCATACGTCCTGCATAGGTCTGACAGCCTGTATTTAGATGTAGAACGATACTATTCTACTCATGATGACATGAATCTGTATCCGGAGGTTCTGTATTACGGAGGACGGGTATATAGCGATCTTGGGGATTATCCTACCGCGCTTGATTATTTTCAACGATCTATAGAATTAGTTAAATCTAAGCGCATCCAGGCCCCTTTTGTTTATTCACTGCATAGTCAGACGGGCAGACTGCTTGAATCAATGAGACTGTACGACGAGGCAATTCCTTACATTGAACTGGCATTACAGAAAGCACGCGATAGAAAAGACACTGTCAATACCATCCATGACCTGTTTTTACTTGGCTGCACCTGCATGAATAACGCCAATTATACATTGGCGATGAAACATTTTAACGAGGCTCATTCCCTTAGCAACTTATTACCGGATTCGGCACAGAGAATTCATTTTCAAGCCAAAGCTCAAATGCATAAAGCATCTACCTATTTGCTGGTAGGTAAAACAGACACCGCAGTTATTTTGATCAAAGACATACCGTATAAGGTTAAACCTCTTGTACGCAACACCGCCTTATCACGTGCGGCATCGATATATTTGCAAGCTGATATGCTTGACTCTGCTTACAAATCGTCATATTTATTAATTCATAATTCTGATATGCATAGTAAGAAACGAGGATATCAGATTATACTTAACCCTAAATTAAAGTGTTTCTCCACAACTGATTCTCTTGAGAAATATATCGGAGATTATGCCGAGTTATTGGAAAAGGATTACGATGAAAACAGCAAAACGCAATCCCTGATGCAACGGTCTGCTTACAATTACAATGTACACGAAGCCAAACGAGAAAAAGCTGAAAGGACCAATAGACTACTATGGTTCAGTATAACCGGTGCTGTATTTACAATCCTCTGTCTTACTCTGATCGTTTTATGGCTCAAATACCGGAATAATCGTGACAAACTTAAACTTCACGAAGCCATAGCGAAAATCCGGGAACTTGAGGATTCTTATGCCCTAAAGAAGGATACTGGGTACACACCCTTAAATGAGGATGACAAAAATTCCTCTGTCAAAGTTACTGACGGCATCGATACTATGGATAGCCTTAGACAAAGTAAAAAGGAGAAACTGTTATCTCTTTATTCAAACAATGAGACCGATTACACAGTATCTCCCATTATTCTGCAATCGGATGCTTACAACCGCCTATCTAAAAATATCTCAAAGGGTACTCCTGTAAAGGAGACAAGCCGTATATGGCATGAACTTGAAGAGTCCGTACTAAAGGTTTCACCCGAATTCAAGACTAATCTCCGACTATTGGCAAACGGCAGATTGACCGACAATGTCTACCATACCGCCCTGCTTATTAAATGCGGAATCTCTCCGACGCAGATGGCCGGTATATTCTGCATAACTAAAGGAGCGATAGTCTCCCGCCGGGAATCGTTGTGTACCAAGATATTCGGAGAGAATTTGGGCACAAAAGTCATTGATGGCATAATCCGTTTATTATAAGCCACATACAACGCTTTATCAGTACGGAAATAGTACGGCTTTCAAAAACCGTACTATTTCCGTACTGCTTTTTTCTGTTAAATTCAGTTTGTTTCCATAACTTTGTCGCAAATTCTCAACAACAATTATGAAAACAACAATCTTTCGATTATTCATAATGATTATAGGGCTGCTCTCTTTTTGCTCTTTATATTGTGATGCAGAAGATATCCGAGTCTATTCCTTCATGATTCATGATTTACGAATAATTATCTAAATATTTGGGATTTTGAATCGAATGCACTACCTTTGCATATTATAAAGTGCATATTGTAAAGCGAATTCGGTTCGAGTCCCGATAAAAAATATCACTGACGTTACAAATTATAATGAAAAGTATGAGAGCACAATCAATCCTTTACGCACTTGCGTTGCTCCTTGTTTCGGGACTCGGGGCTACGGCCGCTGTGGAATACGAGGGCTACACCAATCCGGCGGGTGACAAGTTCCCGATTGCCATCTACGACAACGTGGCGATAAATTCATCCGGCTACCAACCGATACTCTCCGACGAAGAGCAGAAGGCTTATTTCGCCAACGTCAATGGGTTTGGTCAAGTTGAAGATTCCAAAAAACATCAATCAAGCCTTATCCTTAGCCCCGGAGAAATGGCTTTGTTCAGATATAAGAAATAATACATTAACATAAAACGCTTTAAAGACAGAATGAGTATGAAAAGAAAATTTTACTTATTGACGGCGTTGCTTACATTGGCCTTAACGTCAGTCAATGCTCAAGGGATCGAGGTGCCGGAGGATGCTCCGCGCGAGACATGGAAGCTCGTCTACGACGACTATCGCAGCCTTGGGTATCCGTGGAACGAGATGTACAGTGATCCAAAATACAAGGACATCACAATGGACGTGACAGTCGTACGAGGAGAGAATTGTCTATATGTGCAGGGTATCGCTAAAAATTGCCATGATTCGTGGATAAAGATTGAAATATCCGAGGATATGACTGACGATAGATTAATAATGTTGAGTAACCAACCTGTAACTGCATCGGGCGAAACACAGTATATCAACACTGGAGCTTTCAATTACGAATGGGATAGTGGCACAAGGCATATATCATTCGAAATTATCGCATGGGGTAGCGATACGCCCCTTAGCCTATATCGGGATTTATCATATGAAGGTGTAAAATATGCTGCCAAGGAAAAGACGGGGTACTGGTTAGCTGTTGTTCCTAATCACAGATTTGACGAATGCGTGGCAATATGGACAAGCCCATATAGTCCACGCAAAGAGAGTGGAGGCATACCTGAAGAAGAGCTTTTTAAAGAAAAGGAATGTTACCTGAATCCCCGCCTGATCGACAAAACCTCCGGCATCGGCAGCGTGAATGCTATGGGTAACGAGACTGATCTACCGGTGTACACGCTTACGGGTGTCAGGGTCAATCCCGACCGCCTTACCCCCGGCATCTATATCCGCGCCGGACGTAAGTTCATCGTTAGGTAACAATAACACCCTTAGTTGCCGTATGATGAATTTACAGCGGCTGATAATATCAGTCATGACAGTATGCGCCGGCATTCTCTCGCCGGCTGCGGGCCGGTGCGAGGAGACGCAGCAATCGAAATGGAAATTTCAGTGGGGCCCGCATGCCAGCATCAATATCGCCGGCGCGGAGGACTGGACCAGGATGCATCAGCACGATCCGTCGGAGATAGGATTGGGTGTCACCGGTGGCGTCTACGCCCGCTATGTCTACGACCACCACTGGTACGTAGCCAGCGGGCTGCTTGTATCGTATGCGCACGCTCCGCTTCAGATCAAGGCTGACGTGAATGTTGATCCGGATTCATACTATACGTGTCACTATGACCAGGGCAAATTGTCGCTGCCGATTCATGCCGGCTACAGGATATTGTTTGACGATGAGGGCGAGAAGGCACTCAGTTTCTTTACGGGCACCTCGCTGTCGTGCGGCTTTGCCGGCAAACTGAAATCCGACAGGCTTCCCGGCGAGACGATGTATGGCTCCGACGGATTATGGCGGCGATTCGACGCCAGCTGGGACATCGGCGCCACATTCGAGTTCAGTGACTTTATGGTGGAGGTATGCGGCAACTTAGGATGCGTCAACATGGCCCGCAGGAACATATTCCGTGACCGCCATATATACGAATCCGCCTGCCGCATCGGCCTCACCTACTGGATCCCGAAACACTGACTACTGTATCTTCCAGCCGTCGATGTTGCGGGTGTCGGGCGATATATTTACTCCGACCTTAACTATACGTTTCGTATTCATAGAGTTCTCATACGGAAGAGCGTATTCCTTTTCGTCAATCTGCTCCAGAGCCTTCTCCGGAGTGGAGCCATACTTAAATTCCATTATATAGATGGCCTTAGTGCCGTCCAGCACCATGTCGATGCGCCCACGCGACGTACGCCGCTCCACATCCACACTCAGCCCTACCAGGCGGCCTATTATAAGGATATCTTTTTGCCATTGCGTCTCCTTGTCGGTATAAGGCAGATAGGGAACGCCTGCCAGAAACGACTGCAACTCATGCAGGAAGCCGTCGATATCATCTTCATCGATGAAATCCTTCAGAGCATTCACAAAATTATTAGCACGACTCGAGTCCCAGTTGCTTGCTGCCTCCAGCAGATATTTGAAGAATCCTGTCCGTACCTCGGTATTGGGATAACCCAATACGAACGTATGGCGCTTCATGTTATATGACTTAATGGTAAGATAGCCGGTATAATAGCACGTAAGAGACAGATTGTTGCCCAACACGTCCCCGCTGTCCAGATCGGAACCCGATACCTGAGTGCCCTCCAGATCCGGCTTGCCCCAGTCATTCTTCAGGAATTCCCTCACAAGCCGCGTAGGAGTTCCGGAATGGAACCAGTAGTCCCTGATAGACCTGTCGAACAGCGCGTTAGCCAGGCTGAAAGGATTATATACATCTATCAGTTTCTGCGAGAAATGATACCCGTCGTAATGATTCTTAAGTTCTGCAAGCGCCTCCTCCGGGGACACTTCCATATCCTCGGCCAACCTATCTATCCCCTCCTTGAAATTATCCAGTAGTTCCTGAGTGGTGATGCCGCATATTGCCGAATAATCCGGATGCAGCGATATATCCTTAAGGTTGTTGAGACCGCTGAACACGTTGATCTGTCCGATCTTGCCCACACCGGTCAGAAACACGAACTTCAGGCAGTCCTCGTTCGCCTTCATCACGCGATAGAAGTCATGCAGGGTCTTGCGGTTTGCAGCCTCGAGTTCCGGATTATCGTGGGAGTCAACAATGGGGCTGTCGTACTCATCTATGAGTATCACAACCTGCCGGCCCGTCTGATTGTAGATGTCATGGATTATCTTGTCGAAACGCCAGTCGGGAGTCTGGTCCGGATACGAGGTACCGTATTCCTTTTCCCAGGCATCTACTATCTTTCCGAGAAATTTCGGCAGGTCATCGGGATTATTGTAGCCTCCGCGGGTAAAGTCCAAGCGAAGCACAGGGTACTGTATCCATTCCTCCGGTTCCAGCCGGTCGATTGCCAGGCCCTGAAACAGTTCACGCTCTCCACGGAAATAAGATTCCATCGTGGAAATCATCAGACTTTTGCCGAACCGGCGGGGGCGGCTCAGAAAAAAATATTTTCCAAGCGAGACCAACTGATGGATATACATAGTCTTGTCGACATACAGGAAACCACCTTTTCTAATCTCGCGAAAACTCGCCATGCCTACCGGATACTTAACCATAACTGTGCGTATTGTGAATCAGTTTACAAAAATAGCAATTACCTGTCAAAAACGCAAATAACGCACCTACACTATCAGCTTCACGTGGCCGTGGACGTTGATGCGGTATGAGCTGGTTACGCCTGTCGCAAGGTCGGTCACCTTGAACACGTCGGTATCACAGTCGTCGGCGTCCAACGCCTCGGCGGCTGCATGTATGGCCTGCTCGATGTCGCGGAATCCCGTGCCCTCATACCGTTCCTTGCGACCGTCGGAATGCACCAGCATCACCTCGACCTTATCTTCTGTTCTTAATCTGTTCGTTTCCATATCTCTTAAAGTTTAAGGAGTTTATATAGTTGAAAAAGTTAAGATAAATGTTCCGACTCCGCATAGTAGCACGGGCTCTCCGAGCCGCGCACAAATACGGACAAAATGCCTATGTAAAACTATTATAAGGACTTTGGTCATTTCCTGTGCGCGGCTCGGAGAGCCCACGCTACTATTCATCGCGATATGACATTATCTTGACTTTCTAAACTTTGTCAACTTTATTAACTGGCCGCCGGTTCACACTCCCTTCGGCAGGGGTCTGTCGGGCTTTGAGATGGGGATGTTGAGATGGGTGTAGATCGCGTTGGGAATCATGCGCCACAGGCCCACCACGATGTTCCAGCGCCAGTCTATCACAGCCACGCGACGTTTGCGGACAATGGCTTTCAGTATCAACGGCACGGCATAATCCAGAGTCATGGTCATGGGATACTTACAGTTCGGTTCCAGCAGTGGCGTACGTATCCAGCCCGGTCGGATGTCGGTGAATGTGATGCCTGCCGCCGAGTTTTCGCTGAGCTGTTCCAGGGCCACAAGCCATTTCTGACAGGCGCCCTTCGAGGCGGAATAGGCCGACAGACGCCCGATGCCGTTGGTGCCGGCCACCGAGGTCACGGCAGCTATCTGTCCCTTGATGCCGTTCAGCCGGAAATAGCGGTAGGCGGCGCATATACACCGCACGAAGCCCACCGTGTTGGTCTCGAATATGGCCGTCTCCCTGACCGGATCAAGCACCATGTTCTCATATCCGATGCCCGCGACATGGAAATATATGTCCATACCTCCCAGCCTGGTTATCAGCTCGTTCAATTTATCCGGCGCATCGGGTTTCGTGACGTCTATCGCCATATACTCCACCGTGTCGGGGTATTTCTCCTTAAGCGCCGCCATCGGTTCCGTGTGACGCGCCGCCATGCCTACCTTCACGCCACGGCTGGCCAATGCCTCGGCACATGCCAGGCCGATGCCCGACGAGGCACCCATTATCACTATTTTCTTCATATTTATGTTTATTTTGTTTTCTTTATGTCCGGAGTTTTGTTTACTTTTGTAAGAAACTGTTTAAATTTATTTTCAATGGATTTTGAGAAGATTTTTGAGATGTTTTAGCAAGTTGAGAAAGGAGAAACCTTTCGGTTGCGACTGCCGAAACTTGGCGAAAACAGCCAAAAAGATTCTTAAAAGCCATTGAAAGAATCCATATAAAAAATTATTCGTAATAAATTTAAACAGTTTCTAAGGGACAAAGTCCCCTATGGAGTTAACAACAAGGGTGGTTATACTGTTTTGACCCCCGAACGCAAAGATAGTTAATTATAAACGGATATAAGTCATGGCAAAGAAGAAACTGGTAGTGTCCACGGGAGCGGGAGTGAGTGCGGAGAGCGGCATCAGCACGTTCCGCGACGCGGGTGGATTATGGGAGAACTATCCGGTGATGCAGGTGGCGTCGGCCGAAGGATTCCGCCGCGACCCGGAGCTGGTTCACGAGTTCTACAACGCGCGCCGGCGCGACTTGCTGAAAGCTGCGCCCAACGCGGCCCACAGGGCCCTGGCCGAGCTGGAGAAGGATTATGACGTGTACATCATCACGCAGAACGTCGACGACCTGCACGAGCGCGCCGGCTCGACCCACGTGCTGCATCTGCACGGCGAGCTGATGAAGATGCGCTCCGTCACCAATCCCGACTATATCGAGCCGCTGAGCATCGAGCACCTGGAGACCACTCCCGCCACGCGCGGCAGGAACGGCGACAGGATGCGTCCCCACATCGTGTTCTTCAACGAGCCGGTGCCCAATATCGACAAGGCCATCCGTCTGGCGCAGGAGGCCGACATATTCGTGGTGATAGGCACCTCGCTGGTGGTGTATCCCGCCGCCGGACTGATCAACTGCGTGCGCCCCGGCACCCCGATCTACTACATCGACCCAAACCCGGCCGACGTCAGCGGCATCCCCGACGTGACGGTAATCAAGGAGCCGGCCACCAAGGGGATGGAAATCCTGGCCCGCAAGCTGGAGGACGATAAATAGTTGATAAAGTTTAGAAAGTTTAGAAAGTTTAGAAAGTTTAAAGAGTTAAGACAAATCCCTTCCGGCACCATGTCGGAAGGGATTTTTATGTGGTCTTGACACAAAGTGCAAAAAAATATTTTAAAAGATGCGGTTTTCTCGGAAATCTTTTTTACCTTTGTAGGTGAGTCCGGGCCAGAGCGGCATAGTGAGTCGTTCCGGATCTGGCTCAAGCGTGCCATAAAGACACACAAAACACTCTAACCTTAGAATCATGGCAAAAATCAGAGGAGCAATTACGGTCAACACAGTGCGTTGCAAAGGATGCAACCTGTGCGTGGTGGCATGTCCCACCAAGACGCTGGCCCTACAGCCCAACGAGGTGAACGACCGAGGGTACCATTACGCCTATATGGCTGAGCCCGAGAAATGCACGGGCTGTTGTTCGTGCGCCTGGGTATGTCCCGACGCATGCATTGAAGTTTACAGAGTCAAAGTGGAGGACTAAGGCAGGCTCTTGGTTCCGCTCAATCAGAAAAACACTCTACGAATATGAAAGAAGAGATAAGGCTCATGAAGGGCAACGAAGCGATAGCGCATGCCGCTATACGCTACGGATGCGACGGATATTTCGGCTATCCCATCACCCCGCAGTCGGAGGTGCTGGAGACACTCGAGGAGCTGATGCCGTGGGAGACCACGGGCATGGTGGTCCTGCAGGCCGAATCGGAAGTGGCCGCCATCAATATGGTGTACGGCGGCGCCGCCACAGGCAAAGCCGTGATGACCAGTTCCTCGTCGCCGGGCGTCAGCCTGAAGCAGGAGGGTATTTCCTATATAGCCGCGGCCTCGCTGCCGGCACTCATACTGAACGTGATGCGCGGAGGCCCCGGCCTCGGCACAATCCAGCCCAGCCAGGCCGACTATTTCCAGGCCACCAAGGGCGGCGGCCACGGCGACTATCACCTGATAGTCCTGGCTCCCTCCACGGTGCAGGAGATGGTGGACTTCGTAGGACTCGGCTTTGACCTGGCGTTCAAATACACCAACCCCTGCATGATTTTGGCCGACGGCATCGTGGGCCAGATGATGGAGAAGGTCGTATTGCCCGAACCGCGTCCGCGGCGCACCGACGAGGAGATACGCAAGCAGTGTCCCTGGGCGGCCAACGGCAGACTCGGCGGCCGCAAGCGCAACGTCATAACCAGCCTGGAGCTGGAGCCCGCCAAGATGGAGGTGATCAACCACCAGCTGCAGGAGCGCTACCGCACCATCGAGCAGAACGAGACCCGCTGGGAGGAGATAGACGTGGAAGGCGCCGACTATCTGATAGTGGCCTTCGGCTCCATAGCGCGCATATCCGACAAAGCCCGCGAGATAGCGGCCGAGGAGGGCATCAAGGTCGGCATCGTCCGCCCCATCACCCTCTGGCCCTTCCCCACCGAGGCCGTGGCCCGCGCCGCACAGGGCAAGAAAGGAATACTCGTGGTCGAGCTCAACGCCGGCCAGATGATAGAGGATGTGCGCCTCGCCGTGCACGACGCGCTCCCCGTAGAGCACTTCGGACGCCTCGGCGGCATCATCCCCAGCCCCGAGGAAGTGGTGAACGCGCTCAAAGAAAAAATCATCAACCGTTAACATCGTGCCTCTATGGAAATCACTGATATAATCAAAGAAGAAAACAAGGTATACAGCAAGCCTGAGCTTCTGGAAGAGGTGCACATGCACTATTGCCCGGGCTGCAGCCACGGTGTGGTGCACAAGATACTGGCGGAAGTGATCGCCGAGATGGGCCTCACCGAGAAGGTGGTGGGCGTCTCCCCCGTGGGATGCGCCGTGTTCGCCTACAACTATCTTGACGTCGACTGGATCGAGGCCGCCCACGGCCGCGCACCGGCAGTAGCCACCGCCGCCTCGCGCCTCTGGCCCGAAAACGTGCTGTTCACTTATCAGGGCGACGGCGACATGTCGGCCATCGGTACCGCCGAGTCCATCCACGCCGCTAACCGCGGCGAGAACATCGTAATGATATTCGTCAACAACGCCATCTACGGCATGACGGGCGGACAGATGGCCCCCACCACCCTGATAGGCCAGAAGACCGCCACCACGCCCTACGGACGCCGCGTGGACCTGAACGGCCACCCGCTGGAGATAACCAACCTGATGGCCATACTGGACGGCACATGCTACGTTACGCGCCAGTCCGTACACACCCCGGCCAACGTGCGCAAGGCCAAGGCCGCGCTCAAGAAGGCATTCGAGAACGCCATTGCCAAGCGCGGCACCAGCGTGGTCGAGATCGTGGCCACCTGCAACTCCGGCTGGAAGATGTCGCCCGAAAAGGCCAACGAATGGATGGCGCAGAATATGTTCGAGAAGTACCCCCTGGGAGACCTTAAAAACGTATAACCCCTAACCCGCATAAATCATGAAGGAAGAAATAATCATAGCCGGATTTGGCGGCCAGGGAGTGCTGTCGATGGGCAAGATTCTGGCCTATTCGGGACTGATGGACGACAAGGAAGTGACCTGGATGCCCTCCTACGGTCCGGAGCAGCGCGGCGGCACGGCCAACGTGACCGTCATACTGAGCGACAAGAAGATCTCAAGCCCCGTGCTTGACAAATACGACATCGTGGTGGCTCTGAACCAGCAGAGCCTCGACAAGTTCGCCCCTAAGGTGAAGCCCGGCGGCACGCTGATATACGACACCAACGGCATCCATAACCATCCCACGCGCGACGACATCAGCATCTACCCCATCGACGCGATGACCGCCACCCTCGAGATAGGCAACTCCAAGGCCTACAACATGGTGGTGATGGGCGCCCTGCTCAACGCCATGGACTATAAGCTGCCGATGGAGAATGTGATCAAGGGTCTGAAGAAATCGCTGCCCGAGCGTCACCACAAGCTGATACCCCTCAACGAGCAGGCCATCGAGAAGGGCAAGTCCCTGCTCCAGGCCTGACCCGCACCGACATCCGACGCGCCCTCAACCGGCCCGTCCCCACTACCCCATTAACGCGCCGGGAGTCCGTCACCACGACAGACTCCCGGCACTATTTTTTTTAATTACTTCATGTGGAATTGATTTTCAATGACTTTTATCACTAAAAATCAACCATATAAGAAAAATAACGGTACAACTATTCGTTAAAGGAAAAGAGGAAATAAAAAAGTTGCTTTGAGGGAGTGAATGGATTAGAAATGGTGTGTGTTTTGAATGAAAGATTTAACTAAATCTTAAAGTTGATAGGCATTTTATGATTTGGAATTAAAAGCAAAGAGACACTAAATTTCAAGAGAATACGCTGGTTGTCAGCGAAAATGTGTAACTTTGCATATTGGCATATATGCCATATCTGAAACAATGGCAAAGATTACAGTTCAAAATACCGAAATAGCAGTTGTAAAATACAACGAGGAGGATTATATCAGCCTGACAGACATGGCTCGCAGCCAGATGCAGGAGCATATAATTTTCCGTTGGTTGAGCCTTAAAAGCACCATCGAGTATCTCGGAGAATGGGAAATGCTCTATAATCCCGATTTTAATTGTACCGAATTCGGTACAATTAAAAATGCCGCAGGAAGCAACAACTTTGTACTATCGGTAAAAACGTGGCTTGAACGGACAAATGCCATAGGCATACGTTCAAAAGCCGGTCGTTATGGCGGCACATACGCACATCGGGATATAGCTTACCATTTCGGAATGTGGATAAGCCCTAAATTTCAGTTATTGCTCGTCAAAGAGTATCAGCGATTAAAGACAGAGGAACAAAGGTTGTTGGGTTGGTCAGCGAAACGCGAGCTGTCGAAAATCAACTACCGCATACATACCGATGCCATAAAACAAAACCTTGTCCCTGCGGAGGTTACTCCGGCACAGGCAAGTATTATCTACGCCAATGAAGCCGATGTGCTGAATGTGGCGATGTTTGGTGTAACGGCAAAACAATGGCGCGAGACCAATCCTGACCTCAAAGGGAACATACGCGACTATGCCACTATCAACGAACTTATCTGCCTGTCAAATATGGAAAACCTCAATGCGGTTTTCATCGAGCAGGGAATAACGCAAGGCGAGCGACTTGTGAAACTGAACCAAATAGCCATTCATCAGATGAGCGTACTGGAAAGCGGCGATAATGATAGAAAACTATTGAAATAATTGGGTATGGATAGTCACAACAAAATTATACAACAAGTGGCGAATGACGTTTTTTCGCCTATGGGATTTTTCCAGAAAGGGAAATCGAGGACTTGGCTGTATGATTGTGGCTATTGCTTTGTTCAAGTTGAATTTCAGCCATCTGCATATTCTCGTGGCTCATTCTGTAATGTCGGAATAGCTTTCCTGTTTGACTATTTTGGAGGCTTAAATGAAACTCTTGCGTTTGACTTCGGTCCGAAACGAATATTATTAGGCAAGACCGATTTCATTGAGTATACAGGAGATGATGAAATATTTGAGACCCAAGTATTTCAGTTGGCGAATAACGCCCTAAAATATGCTAAATGGTTGATGAGATTTCAATCGCTCAAATATGGAAATCATTGTATGTCAAGGCTGATAGTTTCTAAATGGCTGAAAGAATTGCTTGGAAAAGGTAATGATTCGATTTACGATTATTATAATGCCGCAATGATTAAGTTTTTATTAGGAAAACAGGATTGCGGAAGAAGATTGATAGAGAAACTTAACAGCCTAAAATTGGAAAACCCTTTCAAAGAGTGGGCAGAGCATTGTTATTCAGAATTTTGTGATGATGAGTTAACCGCAGAACAAGCAAGAAATAAAGTGTGCTCAATGATTAATCGACGGCGCAATTATTTTAAGCAAAAAGGTTCATTCAGAAAAATGCCGGACAAGAATTTCTTATGAAATCATTTTGTTAGCGACTCACGGAATGAGCGGTCAGTGTTGAGATGAATAAAGATGCATCAGAATTTTCAGTGCAATGCGGAGACGAGTAATTTGATGGTTTGAGTGCCAAAGACAGTTGTCTTTTTACCCTGCCTGACGAAGATTGACACGCTCCGCTTGCAGTAGGTTGTCTCTCTAATCATCAGAAAGAAATCCTCCTTAGTGATGATTGTGATGTGGTATGTCAGTCTGCAAGCCCGGAGAGTGCCATTATAAATGAGGTTATACACAGTCCGCTTGCTCACTTGCAGGATGTCCTTCACTTCTCCGATGATGAGGGAAGGCTTGTCGGTCATGCCCTGGTCATAGTCGTGCTGACCTGTTAAATTGTGTTTAATATGACGGTCCATTATCGAAGAAATTTGTTGCACGCTCTTGAAAGCTGTTGCTCGCTACTGAAAGGAAGTCGTGCCGTGTGACCCCTCTCGCGTGGTACAATCGCGGTACAAAAATACTCCGAAAAGGACAAGTCGCCAACAGGCGAAAACCTCGTTTGTTAAATTCTATCAGCTGAAAATCAAGGTATTATAACACCAATTTTTGCAGTCATTTGTCGCCGTTTTGCCCTCCGAAACTCTATTTTGTAATTTATTTCTTGGACTGTAACTTTTTCAAATCACGGTCAAGTTCTTTGATGCTCTCCAGTTGAACCAGCTGCTTTTGCTCCCGCAAATAAAGCATATACTCCTGTTCCGCCTTGGCGACTGCCAGTTCATGTTTCACTTTCCCGGCAGTTTCCAGAATATTATGACCATTCATGGCCAGCAACATGTCAAGTTTCTCCACCCAATCCTTCATGTACATCACTCGATGATTCAAAGCCTGTGTCTCGGCAAATGCAAGATACTGCTCCACTATGAGTTTAAGATTCTGAAGCTCGATTTCATCCAGATAGTTCTTGCCCGTAGCGATGTCGCACTTCCGGACTTTTCCTGGTTTTGATGTAGACTTAAGCGCCATATTGGGCAGACAGTGATTGGCTCTATAATAAACCAACTGAGCCGCTGTCTGTCCGCTGACTGCCCAAAGCAACTTATTCTGAACTTTCTTAAAAAAGTCTAAAGTAATCTGCGCATCCGGATCATAGTCTTTACTGAGCCGATAAATATCTTTTACCTGCTGGTAAAACACTTTCTCCTCAATCCTTATAGTTCGAATCCGCTCAAGAAGCTCTTTGAAATAGTTCATGGAACTTCCACTTTTGAATCTTTCATCATTAAGCGCGAAGCCCTTGACTATATAATCACGAAGCCTTTGGGTTGCCCACTGGCGGAATTGTGTTCCCTGGATTGATTTAACCCGATACCCGACAGATATTATTACATCAAGATTATAATACTTAACATCATGCGTCTGCGTTTTATTTTCCAAGGCTCCGTGCGGAGTGGTAGTTGCATTTTTTGCAACTACCACTTCTTCTTGCAATTCCCCCTCATCGAAGATATTCTTTATGTGCCTTGATATCACAGATTTGTCACGCTGGAAAAGCATAGACATCTGTTCCTGCGTCAGCCAAACGGTTTCTTTAGAAAAGAGGACATCCACTCTAATGACTCCATCGTCTGATTTGTATATAATTACCTCATCATTCATTTCCATAAACTGACTCAATATCCGGACATTACATATTGCGTACGCTCATCTTCGGCATCGATAATCGATATATCAACACTTTTACTCAATTCTTTCATATCTCGAATCCATGAATTGAGTTCATCTGCGGTCGATGAAGTATTTTTCTGGCCAACATTTGTCATAATCTCTTATTACTTAATTCTTTCCACAAGATAGCAACTTCACTCTCAATAGAAAAACAATCAGCTTAATGCTTCGGCTATGAGGGAGGGGGCTACGTGCACCGCCTCGACAGGCTCGCCGACGGCGCGGAGCAGGACAAATGAAATCTCGCCGGCGGCGGGATTTTTTTTGTCGTGGGCCATGATGCCCATTAGTTCCTGTACGTCACGACATTCCGCCGGCAATACCGGATAGAAGCGATTCAGAATCTTCTGCTCGTATTCGTTCGCGACACCCGAATAAAGACCCGTCAGCCGCTCGCTCAGCTTCAGCGCGACCAATAATCCGTGCGCCACGGCCGTGCCGTGTCCTATCGGCTTGCCGATTCGCGCTGCCAATGACTCGAAGGCATGTCCCGCAGTATGTCCTAAATTCAATATCCTGCGCAAACCCTTCTCGTGCGGATCGCGGGCCACTACACCCTCCTTGAAACGTGCCGACCATTCCGCAGCCTGACCCACGTTCCGAGGCGTCAGTACTTCCGGCAGATTCAGCAATTCGCCATACTCCTCCTCCGAGCCGAGCAGCGCGCTCTTGACTACCTCGGCCAATCCCTCGCGCATATGATTCTGCGGCAGCGTCGCGAGCCACGAGGCATCGACTATGACACGCTCCGGCATACGGAACGCCCCTACCTCGTTCTTCAGTCCTCCGAAATCTATTCCGGTCTTGCCTCCGATGGCAGCGTCTGACATGGCCAACAGTGTGGTAGGCACGTTCACGAACCGGATGCCGCGCTTGAACGTGGCGGCGGCGAAACCGCCTAAGTCCGACACGACACCTCCGCCGATATTTACAAGGAGCGAACGGCGCGTGGCCCCCAACGAGCTAAGATCCTCCCATACGCCGGCCAAGGTGTCAAGGCTCTTACTCTCCTCGGCCGCCGGCACCACGATTACCGTGCCGTCCCAATGAAACAGCGGGCTGACATTCGAATCGGTCAGCACAAATACCCTGTCGGGCCGCAGCCGCTCTATCTCGGCCGAAAGTTCCTCACGCCATTTCATTGTTGTTTATTTTTTAAAAGGCCCTCCAGGTAATCGGCAAATTCCTCCATCGAATTGAAAATCAGGTCGGCGCCTTCCTTCACGAACTCCTCGCGCGGAACGGGACCCGTCATGACGGCGCAGACGAAGCATCCGGCCGCTTTGCCGGCCCGCACGCCCAACGGAGCGTTCTCCACCACCATACAGTCGGCGGGATGGGCGCCTACCAGCGACGCCCCCTTCAGATACGGCTCAGGATAGGGCTTGCCGTGCTTCACGTCCAATGCCGTGACGCGTCGCCCGTCCACAAACACGCCGGGGTAATCATGCTCAAGTTTGTCCAGCAGGCTGGCTTGAGCCGAACCGGTGACCAGTACGCGCGTCATGCCCAACGCGCCCAACGCCGCGATCATCCTCTGGGCGCCGGGCATCACCGGAGCGGGACCTAAGGCCTTGAAATTTGCGGTCTTTATGGCATACAGCCGCGCCGCCTCCTCATCGCTGACCTCGTGACCGCGCTCGCGCTTCATCAGCAGGTTGATGGTGGCTTTACCCGTCATCCCCTCGTACATGTAAAACTCATCGCGGTCCGTATCAAGACCTATCTCGTCGCACATCTTCTTCCAGGACGCGGCATGTCCCCGCATGGAGTCGTAAAGCACCCCGTCCATATCAATTAATGCAGCTTTAAACCGTTTCATAACGCAAAATTAAGGATTTTTTGTTAATTTTGCATACAATGAACCGCAACGAACCAACCGACATACATAAATACGACGGAATTAAGCTGGTATCCATCAGCGCCATGTTGCTTGCACTGCTATTGGCATTCGGATGCAAGCGTGGAAACCCCTTTGCCAAAGCAACGGCCGAAGACCCTGGCAACTACATAGTTATAGACGGCGAATCGGTCATAGACGACGTAGAGTCGCCTGCCACGGCGCAGATACCCGAGGCCGAGCCGGAACCTACCTCGGAACCGGCGCCCGACACCG
>OIGD01000989.1_pt1 | contig 29292 bp, 27 predicted proteins | sample 1582211 | NCBI WGS metagenome assembly OIGD01 (sample SAMN04414078, study PRJEB24778) | human gut metagenome | material: faecal | host: Homo sapiens
GCTGTAGTAGAGGCGTACTCCGACATCTCCACGCCTATGTTTTGAAAAAACCACATAGCGGTCTGAATATATATTTTTTGCGTTTTCAAGCCTCAATTCCATCATCGCGGTTATCATATGCTTTAAGCGGTTCGAGCCAACAAACGCTCCGCTTTTGGTGACTTGTTGAATCGTCAAAAACGTGGTATGAACGCCTCTTGAATTTTCAGCTTTATTCTGGCGTTTTATTATAGAAAGTATGCGACTTTCCGCCTCTTTCATTTTTATATCCTCTTCTTCTTTGATTATACTTTGCAGATCATAAAAGGAATCTATTGCCACAATGTCCCAGCCCTCGCTCAATACGCTATAAACTTTATCCCAATTGTGTGTATTTATAGAGCAATCGCTTTCTACAAATAGTATATTTATATGTTGGAATTCTGGATATCGACTTACGTAAATTGCTAAATCAATTTCATTCATTTCAGCACTTACAAAAAGAATTTTTAGTTCTGGATTTTCTTTTTGCAAGTTTGCAAGTAGGTCTAATATGATTGTAGTTTTGCCTACTCCTGGGTCTCCAATTACCATATAGTTTACCCCACAAGGCAATCCATAACTGCTCGATAATACCCAATCCAACGCACTACCAGATAAAAAATTTTTAAATAAAGATGCATCGAATTTTATATCGCACATCCTTACTACTTCATCAAACTTACCCATGTTTATTCCTTTTAAGACCTATTCTACAAGGCTATCGCGACAAAATATGACATAGGACTTTCTCGTCTTAAAAAAAACCTTAGATTATCCATCTTAGGCTTTATTAGTGTAAAAAAAACGTTTCTGAATACTCCATCTATAAAGCTATATTAGTAACCGTAACAGTAGCTTTTCGCATATCATAGGGAAAAGTTGTATTAGCTGCATATAATTTCTCCGGAACTTTCCAGTAAGGCGCTTACTTTATCTATCAATTCCCTATATGAATATATCTTCACAACACAATTTGATAAAGTTTTATTTAAAACTGCCTTGCAGGTAGTTCAGACTTTGTCTATGCAGTCGTGAATATAAGCGCCAGTTGCGGGCTGACATGGGGTAGAAGCGGAATTTTAGTCCTTAAAACTATTTGCAAGTTTTATCACAGAATATTTCTATTGCAGGCGCATCCACACGAGGCAGCACATTTTCAAGCCAATTTAGGAAAGAAAGATACACTGTTACCAAGTGAAAAATAAATTTATTTTCACACTGTTTTTAGACAGTTCTGATTCTCGAGTTATCTTTATTGTCAGTTCTATACCAAATTTTGATTTAGTCTTGCGCCTTATCTTATGGGATTTGTATATTCTTCATATTATGCCCTGCACACGAAACGCTTAAGAGGGATACTTGCAATAAGTCACGTCTCATACATTTTCTTGCAAATTTGATAGGTTTACATTTTGAGTTTATTCGATAATTTTTGTCTCGCCTACATCATAATACGATTAGAATTCTCTCTTTTTTTCTAACGCGCCAAGCAATTGTTCGTTATACTTTGGTTTTGTATTTTTAGATATATTGGAGACTAAAATATCTATATCTTCATCGCTAATGAAATAAGACTGGGCTCTAGTAGGAGCGTCGTTCAAATTCGGAGGCATTAAGTAAAGCATATCTCCGAAACCCGCCAAATATTCTGCATCTGGAAAATTTAAAATTAAACGGCTTTCCTTTGGAGAAGTTACTTTAAAAGCGATTCTACTCGGAAAATTACTAATCATAAGTTCGCTTAAGACATCGTGAGTAGGACGATTTGTTGCTACAATTAAATGAATTCCCGCGCTTTTGCCGAGTTGAGCCAAGCGCACTAAAAGTATCTCAATCTTGCGTGGATTGATCATCATAAGATCCGCGAGTTCGTCAATGATACACACTATAATCGGTAAGCTTTCTCCTGCGATTTCGCCGTTTTCAATCTTTTTGTTAAATCCCCCAATATTAATGACGTTCTGTTCTTCGAATTTTTGAAAACGGTTCTTCATTTCATTCACTAGCCAATCAAGCGCCCTAATAACATCATTCACATTATGGATTACCGGCGCCAACATATGTGGAATATTATTATAAACTTGTAATTCCATAACCTTAGGATCGATCATGACAAAGCGAACCTCTTCCGGCGAGTACCTTGATATGAGAGAACAAATCATGGAATTAACCCAAACACTTTTTCCTGCACCTGTACGTCCGCCAATAAGCAAGTGAGACATACGATATAAATCTACGACAATCAGTTCTCCCCCTATTTTTTCACCGATTAAAATTGGAAGTTTTGCCTCACTTTCCTTATATTCGGGAGATTGCAATGCGTCCTTTAAATAAATAAGTTTTCTGACGCTAGGACGATTTGGCATTTCCAAGTAAATAATATTATTTGATACCTTTATCACGCGAACTTTCCCACCAAAATCCTTCCCCAATTCAAAAGTTAAGCCCGCGGATATATCAACCGCATTCAAGTCACCATGGGGATTATCAATGATTTTAACAAGACAACGCGAAACAAGAGCTCCATATTCCCAATCGCTTATTTCAATCTTATAATGTCTCAAGGTTAATGTCGCAGAAAGCTTCGCGCTCAATTCTTTAAAATAAGTGACGTAGGAATCTGATTCTTTTGTTGGTGTACTCATAATATTATTCTTTCTCTAATTTATTTTTATAAAAAATTCGTAATGTTTTTCCGATTGGGTAAATATATAAAAAACCGCGACAATATATGCCGCGGTTGTCATTTTTCTAATAATATTTATATCTGATTTATATACTTTAATATAGGACTTAAAAAATATTCTTTATCGCTTATTCCACCTTTGCTTGATTTTGTCGCACTAAAATGATACGTCTCTATTCCTATTATCTCTCTATTGTTGAGAATCCCTTTATGAATACATATATCTTCGCTAACCTGTCTTTCTATCGGAATTAATTTTAATTTATCATAGAAAAATCCGTTATCCAATTTGCGAGTCATGATATTTGCAAGTATTATTATCTGCGGATCCAATATTTCCATTTCCCTTAAAAAAAACTGTTTTCCTTTTTCTACAGAGGTTCCAACTAATTCCGAATCAAGATAAACTGTTTTTTGGTTGAGTGCGCTTGATATATTTTTAAATGCGAAACTAATTCCATCAGGTTTTCCTAGTAAGTCGCCAAGATCTGATGCCGAAGGAATATTAGTATCTGTTTTATTGAGAATACTGTAAGCCATTTGCAATATACGTCTATGAAAAGTATAATTATTTAAAGGCTGCGTTCCGACATATTTTGTATTTCTATAACAATTATACAATTCGTCTATATACTCGAAAGTGTTTTCACCAGTAGCTTCCGCTGCAACAAAAAGAACTCTTGGGTGCATAGAAAAATAATGGGGATAAAAACCATATCCCATGAATATCTCTTGTTGTTCTTCCGGCAAAGATTTTTGCCATTCGTCATAAAGTGAATTTAAGTCATCTATCTTTTTATGTTCTTCTATTGGATAATTTTCTTTTTTCATATTTATTCATTTTTTATGTTTTTTTAATTTTAGAATTTCTATATATTTTCTTTTTGAAAATAGAATATATGCTTTTCAAGCCCATAAGGTATATTAAATTTATCAGGAAATAAAAAATGTTCAGCGAGGAACCCTTGTTTGTGTAAAATGGCAATTTCGCTCAATTCTGGATATAACATTTGCGTAAGTTCAAAAGTTGGACGAAGAATTATTTTCTGTAATTCCATTGTTTGTTTTTCTTTTGGGGGCTGTATTTTCTTTAAGATTTCTTTAGGACAATATTCGTACAATTCGGGCAATAATATTTCCCAATCTTCTATTGTAAAATCTTCCCATTTATCACAATAGCGCGCCAAAGATGGTTGTTCTAACAATAAATTTACCCAATCTTCAGCGGTAAACTCGTTCCATTTGCGGCAGTGTACTCTCATATTCACTCTTGAAGATAAAAGCATGACCCAATCTTGAACTTCAAATTCGTCCCAAATATTGCATTTTTCAAAGAAAAAAGGCATTTCAGATAAAAGAATTGCCCAATCATTTGCAGAAAAATTCTCCCAACTTTTACAAAAGCCTCCAATGATGGGGTGTTTAATAATTAATTCAATCCAATCCCATGGTTCAAAATATTCAAGAATTCCTTCTTTTTCTGCTTGATGGACAAGTGTATGGTCTTCAAGTAGCTTTTCTATCCATTCTTCCTTTTTATTTTCATCGATAAAATCCGAATTCATAAGACAACCTCATCTCTTTTTTGATTATTGTTATTAGATTAATTAGTGATTTTAACTTTGCAAGTTCCAATATCTAACACAAAATCAGTGCATGTTTTATAGGTTGATAGAAGCTAAGTTAGGCGTCGGTAGATTTTCCATTTTTTCATAGATTAAAACACCTTTTGGCAATCTTAAAGCTTCTCGACTAGCTCTTTCTTCATATTTTTGTACTAATTATTGGAATCTGCCAATACTTGTTTGCTCACGACGTATTCCGTCTCGCTTTTTTGTATATTTGAGCCGAATTGAAAATTTTTAAGAAAAGTATCGGATATGAATATTTATAGATTACAAAAGGCACCTGCCGAGAATTGCCTCAAGAAGAATTTTTCAGATTTATACTATGAAAAAATCGCTAAAATTTTTTATATTGGAAGGTTCGATTTACCATCCTTTAAGCCGAACTTGCGGGAAGGGGCAATTTGTCCTTGTATTTTTAAATTAAAGAATTCCGAATACGTCTTCCCTCACCTGCAAACTTTGTAAGAGCTTTCCCATAATGTAGAAAAATGCGATAAAAGCCTTAAATAAAACCTCATTAAAAAGTTTACAACCACATTAAATTTTAATCTAACCGCCATGCTCACCCACGATGAACTCATAATTATAGCCGCCCACTGGCTTTATACAAAGAAACGTTGCGCCCTCGTTTTAATGGAACCAACTTGCATTTATAATCACGAACAACCTGATGTACTCGCGCTAAAAGACATGGCTGTATTTAGTGTCGAAGCTAAAGCCGATAAGGCGGACTTTATGAAAGACAATAAGAAAACGTGGCGACGCAGGAAATACATAAGAAGAATGTCACATTACGCATGGTTTATCTTCGATGAAGGTTTGAAAATTGACCTAAAAAAAGTTCCAAAAAACGAAGGCGTGTTGATAGCGAAGAAAACAAAAAAACGCGTTATTATAAAGGAGGTAAAAAAACCGATATTCCAAGAGGAAACTAACCGCTTAGGCGTGCGTATGCTAATGATTTCGCAATACAAACAAGTAGCTATGTTTGGGCGCGCTGGTAATTTTTACAATTACGACATCCTAGATTTGGAAACGCGCACGCTAGAAAAGCTCGCACGCGATTCCAACAGAACCTGGGTTCAAAAGAAAGCTAAAAGGATATTTTGAAGAATGAGAATTATTTTATCTCTCTATTCATCACATGGGCTTACGATTTTTTCACCTTATCAATAACACAAAGAAAAATTTCAACACCCACTAGAAAAAATAGATTCATGGATTTAGAATGCGCATATCGCAAAACGACTTCTCAAGGGCATATTATGTCGTATTCGTCTGTTTCAATTTGGGAATGGAAGCAACAGTTGAGAAAATAGAAAAATTATTTGACCGTTTCAATGTTTGGGACTTGTTAGGAGAAAATTATTGGGCAATGCTCCTCGCGGATCGTCCCGAATATGCAAAGCAGAAACACTTAAAAATAAAAAGTGTTGCATATAATCCATTGATAGTAATGGAGTCCAATAAACATATTTATTTAAAAAAACTCGAAAACGAGAAAAGGATGGGCAACTTTCCGTTTACCGACGAGTATAAGAGGAGACTCGAAGTGGATAATTATCCGGAAGCCCTTTACATATATAAATATATAGACGGGATATTGTTGTTTACTTCGAGTGAATGGATGATAATACTATCAAGAGCTCCCAATTTGTTTGAATTCGCAGTAAGCAAAGGAGCTTTAAATGTCTTGGATGACTATTCAAAGTCGTTTATTTTGCATAAGCAACCATCTCTTGGCGACAGAATTTGCGTTAAGAAAAAATTTGAATTTACTATAAGCCACGCAAAAGAAAAAAATTCTTTAGAGACCGAATTTGATAAAAAGCTAATTGATGAAAGGCAAAGGGCAATAGAGGATATAAACACAAAAATCTTAAACAATGAAGATTCCTTAATACAAATAACGCCAAAAATGTGGAGTTTGGCGATTGAAAATAATCCCTGCCATATCTGATTTTGTGAAAAGTATTCGACCGCAAATGGTGATAAAAAACCGGATATTTGGCCTTTACGCGCGAAAATTGGCTAAGAGTGCTGCTACAACATAAAGAAATTATAAAAACCGCCGTGAAATACAAAGCCTTGAAGCTGTTTAATCCGGGAGATTGGCGTACTTTACTATGTGAAGATTTTGATTTTTTCTATCCGATTGCGGAAGAATACGGCGCTTTGCAGAAATTTTATGAGAGCGATTGGTATATGCTCATTAGGCATTTTATATAAAAAAATATTTCCATATACGCGACATATTTTGTCGCATTATTCCCGTAATGTGTTTTAGTTTCTAACAAATAAGATAATACCATGCCTAAACAAAACAATAACAACTCTCTCGCCCGACAATGGGAACTATTGCGGATTATACCCACGCGGAAGCCTGGGATTACATCGTTGGAATTAACGAAACAAATTGCCGATAAAGGCTATGTAGTCACAAAGCGGACAGTTGAGCGTGACTTGCGCGACCTATCAACATTGTTCCCGCTAATGGCCGACGAAGATTCCGCGCCATTTCGCTGGTATTGGCTTAAGGACATTTCAAGCGAGTTTGGTGGGATTGAAGTCGCAGACGCTGTATCGCTTGCGCTCGCCGAGAATGTATTGAAATCTATATTGCCCGTGCCAATGGTCAAAATGCTAAATTCAAAGTTCGAGCTTGCGCGCAAAAAGCTTGCAGCCTTGGAGGCGTTGCCCATATCTAAATGGAGTTCAAAAGTTAGATATATTCCCGAATCATTGAGTTTCAAACCGGTAAACATACGCGAAGATATTCTTGAGAAAATCCAAAGCGCGCTAGTAGAAGGCCTTCAAATAGAGGTAAAATACGATCCGCTTGGGAAGGCGTCTAAGACTTACATTTTAAACCCTTTTGCGATGGTTCAGCGCGGCGTACGCACATATTTAATAGCGAGCAACTCTGAATATGGCGAAGCGCCAATGCAATATGCCGTCCAACGTTTCCGTTCTGTAGAAATTTTGGAAAGCAAAACGGATATTCCCAAACAGTTTAATCTTGAAAAATATATAGCAAGCGGCGCTATGGATTTTGGTTCGGGAGAAATGATAAAGCTAGAAGCCGCGGTTTCTGATACGCTCGCAAGCTATCTAAATGAGGCGGCTATTTCCGACGACCAGAAAATAAGCTATAAAAACGGCAATTGGCTGCTTACCGCCACCGTGCGCGACTCTTGGCAACTCTGGTTCTGGATACGTTCGCAAGGCAGCGATATTATTGTCCAAAAGCCTAAAATTCTAAGAAAAGAGATAATTGAAAGCTTAAAGGAAACTCTTAAAAGTTATGAATAATTTAAGGGATTTTGCGGCGATAGATTTTGAGACGGCCAATTACGAGCGTTGCAGCGTATGCAGTGTCGGAGTTGCGATAGTCAGAAATTTAAAAATCACCGATACATTTTACAGCCTAATAAAACCCAATCCGGAATATTATTTATGGCGTTTTAGCGAAATTCACGGATTGACTTTGAATGACACTTCCAATGCGCCGATTTTTCCGGAAGTCTGGGCTGAGCTATCGCGGAGAATCGAAGGGTTGCCGCTTGTCGCACATAACGCCGCGTTTGATGAAAGTTGCCTGATTGCCGCGCACAAATCATACTCCATGGAATATCCCAACTATAACTTTTATTGTACTTGCAGAGAGTGCAGAAAATATTTTAGAAACCTTCCCCAGAATCTCAGGCCGAAAAGCGTTTCGCTGGATTGTGTTTCAAGCTTTCTTGATATCGAATTAAAGCACCACCACAACGCTTTGGATGATGCTATTGCTTGCGCGGAAATAGCCATTGCTATATGATACCCTATTTGCGGTTTAAAAATTTACCACAACACAAATTGGAAATTTTATCATTTAAATAACAGCCTAATTATGAAAAGAACATTGATTACTCTATTACTTCTTGCAAACTTCCTTGTGGGGTATTGCGAAAATTTGAACTCTACCATGTCAGGGGAAACGCTACCTCCGAACCAAAGGAAATACGAACTTATCGCGGATATAGACATATTTCAATTTAAGGGCGAAAATTTAACACCTGCACAACTTGCAATAAATAAAGCATTAAAAGATATAAGAACTAATGTATTGAAAGATTATTACAACGAGGTTGAATACTTTTTTGACGAAGACCTTTCCGAAATTAAAAATTATAAGAGCGAAGTTTCTGTAAAATCCAGTGTAATTCAGAACAATGCTAAAATATTTTCATGCGAGATTGAAACCTACCAATATCACCACGGAGCCAACGGTTGCCATTCAAATATTATAGGAGTCAACTACTTAATAGACGGAGATAAAATTAAAAAGTTGGAATTTGCCAACTTATTTGAAAGTAAAAATGATTGCGTTGAGTTTCTAAAAAGAGCTCTTGATGAATTGAGATTGAAAACAAAATATAAATCTATTAGCTCCAAAGAGCTTTCAGGAGATGAATTGAACGAGATATTAAATGTTGTCCAGTTTTCAATCAAGAAAGACACTGTAAAAATAATATTCCCCCCCTACACTATCGCATGCGGCGCGTGCGGAGTATTGTCCATAGAACTGACGCTTCCAAAGAATGCCAAATATGGCGCCGCTAACTTACAAAATGTACCTGCTCAACACTTGAATAAATTATGAAAGATATATTTATGTTGGCAGTGGCGGCATGCTCGCTAATTTTTGATATTTTTGACATTCCGTCATCGTCGGAATATGAGGAGGACTCGTATATGGAAAATATAGAAAAAAACGCCTCTTTTTATCCGAAAGAACATGTGAATTTGCTAAAATCAAATCCAATACACTACGAAAAATACAAAGACGAACTCGAGGAAAACGAAAGAAAAAAGGCGGAGTGAAAACTCCGCCTTTGTCGTTAACCTTCTTTTTTTACATCTAAACACGCCCCGCCGAGTGCATTGGCCGCTTTTAGGTCTATACCATAGATTCTAATAAATGCGTCGCGCACCAAGCCAAGCCCGCTCGATGTCAATGGATGGGCGGTAGAAACTACTTGCACGCTCATCCCGCGTTCCAAACGGATTCCATTTAGACATCCGCTATTTTTGACTGTAATTCTCCATAATGACATATATAATTTCCCTTTCTGTTTAATTTATTTTGAGAGGCTTATTTTAAGGCACTTGTGCGACATTTTGAGACTTCCAAGAAATTTTAATTCAAAAAATCGTCTTTGGGCCAAATCGACCAAATAAAAGCGCATAACCAAGCCAATCCCGTCAACCCAAAAATATTCAGTAGAAGAATGAGCCACCTATAAGTATGCTTGCGCTTAAATGCAATAAATACCGGCAGAAAAAACAGAAATATAGAGAGTGCAAAAAATAGGAATATAATAAATTCGCCCATTGCCCAATAATAACAAAAAAGCGCGACAAAACCTGTCGCGCCTTAAGGAATATTGCCTAGATTATCGATTTTTGAGATTCTGGGGATTTCTGTCGTCAAATAATATTTCAAGCATTTCTCTCTTATGGCTTCTTATAGCGTTCTCATCCCACTCTTTCGGCTCTAGCATTTTGGAAAGTTTGATGCTCTGTCGAGATTTTGATGCATTCCAAATTTCCCTTTTTGCCGCTGGGGAGAGATTGTTTAAGCGTGAATTCATATCCGATGTAATTAGGCATAAATTGCCAAATGAATTTACATTTGTCACTCCTTCTCCGCTTATCGGATTTTGGGGATAGAAATGTTCAACAGAATCTCTATATGTGAATTCAAAATCTTTATATTTATCTTTATCTTTTTCATTTCTCCATAATTTATAATCCAATAAATTAAATATGAAGTTTGGAACAGCCGTACCCTTGTCAAAAGCGTCAAAATTATTTAAAAAAGCGTCAAAATTATTTAAATCTTCAAAACTTATACATCTACCATATTCATCTCTTTTCTTCTTCGCATATTGTTCTAAGTGGTTTATGTAATTGTCGGCATCTACCATATTCCACGTTGGGAGGCAGTCTTTGAAGTTAATACAAAATATATTATACCACAACTTACAATTTTGCAGCTGAGCTTTTCCAGTTAAATATTTTAATGTTTCAAATAACCAAGACTTATAACTATAATTGGGAAATGAAACTTCAAACATAGACAACAGCATAAGTATTTGCTTGTTCTTTGAATCGTCATCAAATGTATTTTTAAGAGTTTTCTCCTTTTTATTTTCTTCTACACTTAAAGATTTTAGAATCCACTTCCCTGAGGATAATTCGCGTTTTATCACATAACAGTCAAATAGATATCTTGCCTTCAGTAATATCATAAAGAATTTTTCAACTTTATCTTTTTTAGTTTCTTCATTTAATATTTTCTCATTAAATTGTTCCAACAATTTTTTATCGTCCAATACTGTTTCTTTGTCCATTAGTTTTAGAACCAACAGCAGAAAATTGGGGAAATCAATTATAGATCTATAGCGATCTTCTGGACTATTATCCTTATTATCTATGTCCCTATTACTATTTATAATTTCTTCTATTGTAGGATTTTCTATTGTTTGATTTTTTGATTCAGATTGCGCTTTGGGAAGCTGAGCTTCTTTACGAACGCTTTCGTATGATTGTAAGGTGTCATAGGGTAAATATTTACCCATGTTAGAACATATCTCCCATATTTCATTAAGAAACTTTTTCTTATAGGAATCTTCTTTTTCTTCTGTGAAGACAGAGAGCAATTTAGCTTTTAGAATTTCATGCTTTTCCAACTGTTCTCCGCGCGTATTCATTATTTCAAAATAATGATTCAAATCCGTATCTTCCGGTACTGGTATCCGATATATTATTACGTTTTCAAGAAGATACTTTAAATAATCTTCATTTGTTACATTTCCCGATGCTTTCCCTACTATGTCTTCAAAAGATTTTTTTAAAATTTGATATCCAGCTAATATCGGGTCTGTCGCGTCGTAATCACTGTTTTGATTCTTCCATATTTTATTTAAGGAATTAGTGGAAGCATTCCTACATTGGAATGTAATTGTATTTTCTAATTCTGTCTTCTCAGATTCCTGGGTATTGTTTGGTGCTTTTACAATGTTATTAAGATATGCTACAAGCATTGAAAGTGTTGTTAGGCGTTGTTGCCCGTCTATTACTTCAAAGGTATTTCCTTTATCGGATCGTACGACCAGTGTCCCGATATAGTATTTTCTTTTATCTCCGATTTCTACATAATCGTAAATATCTTGTATAAGTTGTCTTATTTGGGGCTCTTTCCAGGCATAGTTACGCTGATAAATGGGAATTCTGTAAAATTCATTTTCTCTTCTATTGAATATATCTCCAATTTTTAGAGGTTTAATATTACTTGAGGTCATAAAATTTAACTACCTTGAGGTTCTGAATATAATCCTTTATCTTTGAAATATTGCGTTATCGCTTCAACTTTTCCAACTTTTATTTCAGTAACATGCGGTGATTGTACTTTTAGAATATCCGATGCATACAATGCTTCTTTTATATATTTGAAAAACGAGTCATCCTCTTTGGCAAAGTTGTCTACGCTAACAAATTTTATACTTCCACTTATTAGTCTCAAGGAGAAGGCCCAGAGAAATATTTTTTCAAAAACTTTTTTTAGCTCTTTGCTCTCTCCGAATTTATCGAGAAAATATATGCAAGCGCATTCAAACAAAATTTTTGTATAATCGTCTCCAACTCTATAATATCCGGTATAATCTTTACCGTTATATTTATGGTCTGCATACAATATATTATAAATTTCAAAGTTACATTTTCTTATCAAGTCCGGTAAGTCTTTTTTTGATTTGAAATACCGGTATATCATTTCAAAGAAACGCTTTCCGTTAATTATAATATTGTCCAGCTGAAATGGATATTCCGTTTCTACTAACGGCGCCTTTGCAATTTTCTCAATGAAATATTCTGCTACATAGAATATTCGCTTATATGGATAATAAATTTTGTTATTTAAATTTATTCCCTTAAAGACGTTTATTTCATCTTTTGTAAATTCCCGTGCCGATTTTGATTTGCTCCAATTTTTTATCCTATATAGGTATTCAAATAAGCTTGCCAACTCGTCAGTATCGATACCTTCCCACTTTTCTATTATTTCTATCTGCTCGTCAGATGGTATTTCCCGCATTTCGCGCAAATGGTATGCTTTCAGTAAATCATGCGGTTCAAGCTCCTTGCCCCTTGAATTTTGCGAATCAAAAAATTGAAACGCCTCGGAGACATCGTTAAGCACAATTTTAACGAAGGTACATTTTGTTAAGAGAAAATCTACAGTTGCCTCATCGAAATCGTTAATACGCTGTTTGATTAGTTGGTAATTTTTTACGATATTATTTTGCGAGATGGGATTATTGAATTTATGTCCCCAGAGTTCATTTTTCGCATCATACAGCTCATTAACTTTTTTATAGTTTTCACTTAGTGCGCGTAGAATGAGCATAAGCGTTACGATGCGCTGCTGCCCGTCAACTATGTCGAGATTTTGATCGAATAAGTGTAGAACCAAAGTACCTAGACGGTATTCAGACTTATCTTTATTACTTATAATATCGTCAATTAAATTATTTACGTTTTTCTCTGTCCACTTGTAAGGCCGCTGGTATTCTGGAATTTTTAAGTTTTTTAAGTTTTCTAACGTATAAAGCTCAGTAAGCGTTATAACCTCAGCTATCTCCCCTTTCGGTGTTTCCGTTTTCGCTATCTCAGCGTCGTTATTTTCTGGTTGCATATAATTTTCCAAGATCCTTTGTATTAGTCGTCTTCAAAGTAGGCGTCGGGGTCGTATCCGTCGTCTAACTGCTCCCAGTAATCCTCCGAGAAATTTTTGTGATCCATATCTATAATAATATCTTCGATGTCTTCCGCAAAATCCGGGCACTCCCCCATAAGTTCTTCGATATCCGATATGGTAAACCCTTTGCTTCTTAAATCGACCATACTATGGATTTCATAGGCCTCGTCGGGATGCGCAAGCAGATATTCCCGGAGTTTCCGCTTGCTCATATTGCAAATCATTTCTTCATCTAGCATAACACAACATCTACATTTATGGTGTACTTAATTTTACTATCATAACTAGACACATCATGTCAACCTAAACTTTCATAGTCGGAAGTATATCGCATGCTACTACGCTTAAAAATAAGCGGAATTGATACACCGCTGTTTTCGGGAAGATTTACTATGTCTAAACGTATTTTATAGTTGCATTTCACTTGGTTGCATTTCACTTCAAACAAATCGGGAGTAGGAATTTCCTTATAACCAAGCAACGCAACGGTATCTGCGTATTTTTTTATTTCGCTTGCGTATATTAGGTTATCGACTTTTGGTTCGTAAAAATTTTTTCTATTCAGCTTCGCAAGCAGAATTATCGGGACTTCCAACTCTTCCGAGAGAGCCTTTAGCGATGCCATTGTTTCCCTTACCTGATATACCCGTTCCAAAGATTTGCAGGAAGGCTCAATGTTTTCAAGGTAATCTATAAGTATAACGTTAAGAGGTTTTTCATCACTTTGTTTTAAGATTATATTGTTTACGGTGCGGGCAGTTGCACATATATCTTTAACCGAGTGCGCGCCGTCGCGTATCAGCAGAGGAAGTTTTTCTATAGACTGCCTTGCTTTCTTAAACTTAACCGCTTCTGCGCCGACTAAGTTTTCAGGTTTAAATTTCCAGGCTGCTATTCCGTACATTGAGCGCGCCATTAAGTCCAGTACCTCTTTGGAGGATCTTTCTAAAGAAAATATAAGTGCGGACATTGAAGGATTATTAAGCAACGCCGACTCAATAAGATTTAGCGCAAATGTTGACTTTCCCGTTCCGGGAACTCCCGCGAGCACAGTAATTCCTTTTCGAGGCAGTAAATTAAAAATATATCTGAGGTCTTTCTCCGCGGACGAAGGCCCAGAATCCATAATTTGACTTTTGCTATTCATAGAGGAAATTTTATTTTCTTTTAACTTTAACTCAATAACAGGACAAAATATGTCGCAGAGCGTAATGCCGCAATACGAAGTCGTATTATGTCGCAGATTTGCGGACAATGTTTGGAGTCAAATTTTTGATAAGAGAAAAATCATGAATACAGATTTAAACGAGTTGGAAAAAATATCTACCGACGCTTGGATTGCGATATTAAAGCAACACCCGGATTATGCGAAAGAATGTAATCAGATAAACGCATGGTCTAGATTTACCTCTAAACAGTGGCTTGAACTTCTTCTCGCACAGCCGCAATTTGAAGGCAAATGCGAATGCTTCAATGATTTTTCTTTCTCTCTGCTCCAAATCTTATCGGATAAACACCCGCAATTCAAAAAATACATGCTCAAAGCCCGCGTTATGAAGAGAAGCGTTAAAGCATGGCGGAATCTACTTTTAAAGAATCCAAAATTTGAGCAGATAGCGTGGCATTGCCCCAAAGGGATAGTTGCGCTCTTATCATTGAAACCCGAACTTGCCAAATTCTACGATTGGAATATAGATTTTTTGTACGCTGAGTGGACTCAGCTTCTCATGAGCCGACCGCAGTTTGTAGACAAATGTCCATATTTTAGAGACTTTGACGCCTTTCTAAATTGGCTAGCGCTTTTAAAGCGTCAACCCTGCCTGCGCGGTATCGCCGAAAGATACAGAGAAGGAAGGATAGCAATGCTTGCTGTTTTTCCCGATTATGTTGAAGCATATTCAGATTGGGATGAAATTTTTGATTATGACAAATATAAACTTATCGAACTTCGCCCAAAATTAATTGAAAAGTTTTCAACTCTTGACGACATAAAAATGTTCGCTTGGGAAGGAATTATTATAAAAAATCCAAGCCTTGTCGAGAGTGCAAAAAAATGCGCAAACGGATTAGCCGTACTTTTAACCATCAATTACGCAAATAAAAAATTTGTCAAAGATTGGAGTGTATTTTCAACACATAATTGGGCAAAAATCCTATCGGAGAATCCAAAGTATTCAAAAAATTTTGAATCTGTCCGCAAATGGAATGAACTCACCGAGGATGATTGGTTTAGACTCCTAATTTCCCAACCGCAATTTGCGGTGAAGTGCGACAAGTTTGGCGAATTGAATAAACGGAAAAAACTCTTATTGCGAGAGCAACCGATATTAAAAAAATATTTTCCGGAATTGAATCTCTTTCCCGAAAAGAAAGAAATGCGAATAACCCGTTTTATTTAATATTGAAACTATGAAAAAAAAGCGTAATTTTGCAATTTCCGGAAAATGTTATCGCCCTTTTGAAATAGCGGGCAAAAGAGGATGCCTCGTGTGCGCCCATTACACCGGCGATCGGGAACTTATTCAATGTAAGCGCTGGATCAAAGAACTCCAAGAGGGTACTTGCAAATTTAACGAAAACAGGCATGCCTGCCGGAGATTTGAGCTTATGGAGGAATTAAAAAACAAAAATATGACGATTCTTGAAAAGGTTTACGCGCGCAGATTTACTGCGTCATACTTAGGAGAGGCCATAAAAAAATATTATAACGATCCGAATGCAAAGTTTAATTATGACAATATTTCTGCGGAAAAACTCGCCAAAGTTATCGTATGGTATCAAAAGAACCGCGGCTCAAATAATCGGAAATTACCCGATTCATAACAGACGACACATGAGGATTGGGGGTGGGGGCAAATTCAAATCCATGCTTTATATTTTCCTCCCAGTCTTCAAGGTTTTTTACTAATATTTTATTAATAAAATCGTTTAAATTGAGTGATACAGCCGCGCTTCTCGATATTCCGGCGGTGCAGTGGACGAGCAATTCCTTGCCGTCCCTCGATGCGTTTATCGCGAAATTTAAAATATCACGCGCCATCCTTTCATTAAAAATAAGCGAATTGTAGATTCCGTCGACGGGAATTGCGTCGTCGAAATATAAAATGAGCGATTTTTGGCGATCATCGCCAAAATTGAAGGGGGCAAATCCAAAATCATTTATGCTAATAATACGCAATGAATCATTTTCACGTATATCATTAATGTGCTTCTTGATAAATCTTTTTGAACAGTTCCCAATCTTCATAACTTATTTTTCGTGATACAAAAAGTACATCTTAAGAATGTATTTTGCAAACACAAATAGCCTTTAAGTGTGGATTTTATTGTTTCTGTTTACAAATACCATAATCACGCGACAAAATATGACACTTCAAATACTTGATTTCTGTACAACTAAAAAAAGTGCCGATAGGTTTTTTTTGAGATTTACCCCGCATTGTAACTTGTGCATTGCAAGTGTGTTATAGAGTCAATGTTGGAGTATTTTTTCAGGTTTGGTAGGCATTGAATTGGGGTTATGGGCAATGAACGTTCATAAGCCATCAGGAATCATCCGGTTTTATCAGATAGGATCAAATTCTTCTATTTCAAGGCAGTCGTCAAAGGCACAGAAAAGGTCCTATTCCCGCGAAAGGAATAGGAGCTTGGTAAGGCTTATCTCAACTCTTAGAAAGATATGCTCCCGTGGGCCATGTTGGTCTGCAGGTTCGGATATCTGCCCTTCGCGAGCTTTTCAAGACCTTCTATGGTCTTATCGCTGTTGAGAAGGTATCCTACGATTCGCAGGAACACCCCAATCCCCTAACGGAATTAGTAGTGCTTCGCATTTGAATCGCAAGAATACTGCGTAGCAGCCATTATTAGGCATGCTTTGTTTATATTTAATGACGCGAAAAAATTCTTTCTAATTTTTCGATCAATAATTTTTTAAATTCAACAACCCACCGAATCCATGTATCCTATTTTGCGTTATTCAATTTAGGGCATCGTGCTTTTCTTCAAATTGCGGCTGTTCGTCTAAGAGTAAGCTCCAATCGTCGGCATCAAATTTACTCCACCCACCATATTCATCGCACTTGTCTTCAAATTGTGGCTGTTCTGCTAAGAGATAGCTCCAATAGTAACCATTAAATTCGCCCCACTTGTCGCACTTATCCGCAAATTGCGGCTGATCTGCCAAGAGATAGCGCCAATCATCAGCGTCAAATTCGCCCCACTTGTCGCACTTGTTTGCAAGTTCAGGCTTTGTTCTTAATATTACAACCCAACCGTGCGCGAATCCTTTCGCCTTTTCTTCCAGTTGCGGATGTCTTTGTAAGAGATTGCTCCAATAAAATATGGGAAATTTACGCCACCCGTCATATTTATCGCATTTGTCTGCGAATTGTGGCAGTACCTCTAAGAGTGCGTGCCAATCACCAGTGTCAAATTCACTCCATCCGTCATATTCATCGCACTTATCCGCAAATTGCGGATGTTCATATAAGAGTAAGCCCCAATCCTCTGCATCAAACTCATCCCACTTGTCGCACTTATCCGCAAATCGCGGCTGTTCTGCTAAGAGATAGCTCCAATCGTCAGCATCAAACTCATCCCACTTGTCGCACTTGTTTGCAAACTGCGGTTGTTTTGCTAAGAGACAACTCCAAGTAATAATCTTACTCCACAGCGAGTATTCGTCAAATTTTGATGAAAGCGAGGGGTCTTCCTTAAGCAGTTTAACTAATTCTGCCGAACTCATATTTTCTAAAACTTCTCTTTCCATACAATGCTGTCTCCTTTTCTGTCATGAGTATTTCATATTAGTTTTCGTCAAAATAAACGTTAGACATATTATTGCAATTAAGAACTTTATTTTTCATAAATTCCTTTGCGCGAAAATATCATATCGGAACGACCGAATAAGTCGCAGATTCGATTTTTTTATAAAATAATTCCAAGATTCGCCAAACCACATAGAAAACAGCTCTGCTGTTTTCTATTTCTTCCCCTTGCCATTTTTTGTATATTTTGACCATATTAATAGTGTAATGTGCTTTGGTTAATCGCAAAACCCTATTTTATCTTTCTTGGGCGATAGATCTTTTTTAAACTTTAATTCCCGTTTTAGCATTTCAATAAAATCTCTTTCTTCATAATGAATATTATCATCAAACTGAACTTGTTGGTACACGTTTTTGAAGTCGCCGGCCGTCAGATTATTTAGGCCCTCCAGTTCCGAAATCGTTTCGGACGACAGCTCGTCTTCTGAGTTTAAAAAGTAACTTTTAAACAGCTTTTTTCTGGCTTCTAAATTAAGGTAGGTGAAAGTTATTTTCTTTTGAAATCTTCGCATAGCCGCGGAATCTATACATTCAATAATGTTTGTGGAACATATAAATATTCCCCTGTAGTTCTCCATTTGGGTAAGTATTTCATTCGTCTGAGCCACTTCCCAGCTTCTTACGGCATTTTGCCTGTCAATAAATAGCGAGTCGGCCTCGTCTATCACCAGTATGGCGTCCTCACGTTCTGCATCATTAAAAGCATTTGCGATGTTTTTCTCTGTTTCACCGACAAATGCCGACTGCAAGTCCGACATGTTTTTTAATATGATTTTTTTGTCTAAGACTTGCGCGATATGTTTCGCAAGCTCTGTCTTTCCGCTTCCCGGCACCCCTTCAAATATCAAATTCATTGGACAATTTACCGATTTTTCCTTAAGCCTATTGTCGTAATTTTTTAACGCATTTATAAGGTTTCCATATGGAATATCCATATTGATAATGGTATGATCGAAATGCGAATCAGGCTTATATCTGCAAACTTTTTTAAGCTCGTTGCCGTTTAACAAAGCGCTCTGAGATTTTGCTATGTCCTCTATTATTTCCAACAATTCTCCAGTTTGTGGATTCTGGGCAGCAATGCACGCCGAATTTACCGCAGATGCAATTCCAGCAGTCGACAATGTGTACTTCTGAAGCCTATTATACAAATCTTCCACCTCTATTGCGCGTGGAATCCCAGAGGAATTTAATGCAGCTCTCAGAGAGGTTATTTTTTGATTTTTTGACAATCCGTCAAATTCTATGCTGTATGTAAACCGCCGCAAAGTAGATTTATCCACCGAACTTATAGAGTTCGTTATCCAAATGCTTTTCCCTTTCATTTGGTCAAATCTATTATTTATACATCCTTTATCGATGTCGCTTCTTTTTCGAAACCAGTATCCTGTCGAGATAATATCATCGCACTCATCTATGAGTGCAACTCTTCCCAGCTTATGCGATATGAACTCTGCCATTGAGCATCTATAAAACTTCTCTTCTTGATTGTCTTGTTTGTGAAAAACAGGGGTTGCTATACCATTGCCACTTGCCTTTATTATTGATTTTGCAAACTCCGTTTTTCCTGAACCTGGTTCACCGTATAACAGAATCTTTACAGGCTTATCTGATTTTAATAATCTTATGATAATGTTATTAGAGATATCCGGAATATCGAATGTCTCTATGTTGTATATATTGTCTGTTTCAAAATCTTTCTTTATGATTTTCGTCACAAAACTCTCACTCAGCCCCATTATGTATTCTTTTATATCTTTGGAAACAAAATTTTCGTTGTCTAAGATTTGTAGTGATTTAAGCTTTGATGAACTCAATAATTCGGCTGTAACTATTTTATTTGAGGTTTCCACCATTCGGGAAATAGCCTTGCGGTGGTCTGATTCGGCGAGTCCCCTAATATACTCCTGAAGCATTTTGGATTCCTCGATTATTATTGAAACTAAAATTATGCGGAGTTGTATATCGTTTAGGGAGAAGAACGATTTTATATCACTGTTTCTTTTGCTGAGCAGATTAATAGACGATAGATTAAAATAATCTACGAGTTCTTGTAAGACTTTTGTTTTTAGAGCTTCAGTCAAATCACTCTCGATTTCTTTAATAGGCACGTTTGCCATAAGGGATATATCATAGAAGAAATCTCGCCAGATGCCATTATATTTATTTACTATCTTCTTAATTGTTTTCTTTTTTATTTTTTTATTTAAAAGAAAATTTTTGATAATCTTTTTGACTTCTTCGGGAAAGGACTTTCCAGAATAGCCGTAGTAAAAAGAGATCATATCTAAAAATTTCTCATTCAGAATAAAATCTCCGCTTCTTATCAAATTCGATACAAAAAAAGTTGAAATTCTTTTTGCATCGAACTTGTCAGGGGATTCTCCAATGTCTTCTAAATTATTTGTATTCATATTTTTTATCCACGTGCAAAAATATAATACAAATATGCGACATAATATGTCGCTGCCATGTATTACTCCGGAGATGCTAATACGATATCCAAATATCCAGCCTTAAATTATAAACCCGCAATAAGTACAATATATAAATAGTATTGCCATAAAGCAGGCAAATATTCGACTATCCAATAAATCAGCCTTGATTATAAGTATTGATACTTGCAAATAAAATTTTAGAATTGGACTAATAATTATTGTTGGGCATATTGCTAATCACATTATAAAATAAGACAAAAGTGTTAGACAGAAAATTGCGAATTTGGAGATGTCCGTTGAGCGTCTATGTTAGTAAAATTTTTGGAACAAAATGCGCCTTTTTTAAAAAATTCAAAAAAATTCTTTAATGTGCAATAAGATGGATGCCCTACAGGCCTGTTTCTTCTTGCGAATGGATTTTTTGAAATGTCGCGCAAGACACTTTTTCTCTATTGATGGATTCCCTGCAATATTACGCATTAGAATTAGGTTAACTGAAACATCATTTCAACACCCATTTATTTCTCATGCCTGCCGGATGGACTTCTTGTACAACTACCCACAGATCTTGAGCCGCACCACACGCATTTGTCTTGACCGTGCCCATGCTTATGAACCTTGTATGGGCTTCTAGTACAACTACCATATGCATGGCTACCACAATATACGCATTTCTCTGAATCGCCTATGTGCACATGGATCTTGATAGGACTTCTAGTGCAGCTGCCATAGGCGCTGGATCCGCAATACTTACACTTGTCCGTTTCATTTTCTGCACATAGAACCGTAGAAAATAAAATTGATGCAAATATAAAAGATAAATATCTCATTTTAAACTTATATTTTATTGTAACGTTCATATTCGTTCATTCGCAGGTCACGAACTAAAGATTTACGTATGTATTCCATGTAGCTTAGAGGAACGTAAGGCTGTCCGGCACGAGTTGACCCTATTGAGTCAACTACAACTTTCCCGCTATAAATATATATTTTCAACTTTGCATGCTGGGAGCCGTTTAGTTGTTCGACTACAATAGGGTTGCCATCGTCCAAAACATTCCACCTTCTCTCCCGCAATACTTTCATTAAGACCGAATGAATGTCTGCCTTACTCGCCTGAATATCACCTATGACAATCTTAGGGCTTCCATTCTCACCAAACATTAGGCTATTATCCGTAGTATTTGTCGTACAACCGCACATAAGAAGCATTAAATACAGAAACACGACTTGAACTATTTTATTTTTTCTCATTTTCTTCAATTAATCTTATTATATCTTTTGCTCTTTGAATAGACCATTCGGGCTGTTTTGTTGACTCAAGCGTTTGATTAGCCCAATAAATTGCTAAATCAGCGTCTTGCATTTCATAGAAGCATTTCGCCAAATTTGCTTTTGCATAGGGAGTGTCTTTATTTATAGAAATTGCTTGAGCATAAAACAATATTGCGCAATCCCAGTTACCCTCCTCCTCGTAAGTTCTGCCAATCAGATTGAAAATAGTATCGGAAACTGAGTCCACCAACGAGCACAATCCGTATTCTCTAACTTTGGCAAAGTTCGGTTGGGAACTTGAAAACTCTGCAAGGGCGGCATCAGCATATTTATTTTTTTTTGTAGAATTCTCAAAACTAATTGATGATTTTTTTTCTGATAATATTTTGACTATCGGTATTTCGCTGCCAGTATCAACGCGAGGAATGATAGTTCCCGCAGAAGCAGTCAATGGAAGCTGTATGTTAGATAGAAACGCAGCAGATGATTTATATCCCCTTTTTGATATTTCACCGACAATTTTTTTAAACACACTATCAATTCCCACAAATGCTTCAGCCGCTGAAATAAGCCCATTATCATCTATCTTTTCAACCTGCAAGGTACCAAAGTTTTTTAATATCCACGATTCTGGTACTGATTTTAAAGGAAGTTTCTGATAGCAGGCCTCAATCTTACTTGTCTCTGGAACCAACCTAACTCCTGGATATCCTAAAATTTTGGCAACTTCAAAGCGCAACAATCCATTGCCTTCCAGACCATCAATCAGACGCTTAGTGTCATTTTTTAAGTCAATAGCGGGGAAATTCTCCATATTCTCTTCCGGGATTTCCAAAACACAACACGCACGCCCGTCTTTTAAAACGAGAGATCTTACTATCTTCGCATTTTTTATAGTTCCTGAAATATAATCACAAAGAAAATTATCCCTAACTTTATCCGCTATGGGGCCAAGTTTGTCAGGCAGTGAGATTTTTTGACTAATAACATATCTTGCGAATTCATTCTGAGCACCTAATTCAGCTCTTGTCATTGCATTTTTTTCTGAAATGCTGCTGTTCGAATATATTCGCGCATAAGATACAATATAAAAATAATTACCTTTATGGTGTATTTCGCCAAATACTTGGCTGCTGGGATTGCCCAAAAGCATTCCAGCAACCAGTATAAAGAAATTAGAAATCTTCACTTTCTATACTCTGGGTTTTGTATTTACTCTGATCTCCTGAAAGACTTTGTGTAGATCCAGACCTTTGATGAGTAGAAGATCTGAGGGATGGGCCACTCTGTTTTTTTGCATTAGTGCGCCCCCCCCTGTTGGTAGTTGCGGCGCGCATTTGCTCTCTGGATATATTTGCAGTATCAGAAGTCTTTATACTCCACATCCGGACTACGCCACAAATTATTGAGTCTGAGCGAGGATCCGTTATACTCCATGAACGGATAGTAGAAATACCAGAAATCTTAAGAGCGTCTGCCTGCGTCTCTATTTTCTTTTTCATGCTATCATCTAATGCCATCTCAACTGCATTATCGAGATACTCCTTTGAGTTCTCCATCATTTCCTTCTCTCCGGCGTACACCACGGTTTCTCCTGCAAAGTTTCTTATGTATTGGTCTGCCTCCAAGACAGCTTTTTCATAGGCCATATTTTTCGAGGTAGCGCTTTTACTTCTTGCTTTAGATTGCCCGTATGAAAGGATTACTATATTTCCATCTTCATCAGATGTCATTTGTATCCCCATGGACGAATATAGTTGCGATAACTTGAGCTTTTTAATCCAATCGCGAATTGGTTCTCCTTTTCTGGGCTTCACCTTCGGAACATCTCCTCTCCCGTTAATTGCTCCAGCCAGAAGTTTTGTGTTGTCGGAATAATACGCAACTACAACAATCTCACGGTCTTGTTCGAAAATCTTGGATGTTATAAGAGCCCCCACTTGCGATTTTGCAATGCTTTTTACAAAATTCTCATAAGAGCTCTCGTTTATTAAATCTTCTATGATAGGCTCTGCTTTTTTCGACTCCAGAGTAATTCCTTCTTTTTCAAGCGCGTTGTCGAGTTTCTTGTTAACCAGCGCCATGGTCTTGTCGATAATTGATGGGGAAATTCCTGCTTCCGCCTCTGCCTTGGCCTTTATTGATTCCGCAGACTCCGGCTCAGACAAGATGTTCTTTGCGCGCGTTGATATTTCCTGTGAAAAGTATTTTGCAACCTCGGCCTTTGCATCGAGCATGGCCTTGTTGTAGGCGTTTATGCGGTAAAGCTGGAAATTTTTATCGGAAGGCGAAACATCTATTGTAGAAGACACAATTGCGACATACCTGCCGCCGGCGTTCAGGCCTTGCTGCCATCCTTTTTTCGCGATATACTCGTCTGCCGATTTTCTGGCGTTGCCGACTGCTTCTGCAAGAGAATCAAGCTCTGATAAGAAGCTAAGGCTTCCGGCATCATTGCCGGACCGGTCGCCCTGCGGGGCAGGAGTTTGCTCCTGGTTGCCGGCAGGTTGAGCAAACAAATATGCTCCCGAACATGTTGCGGCAATCAATGCTATTGCGATTTTTTTTACCATACAATATCCTTTTTGTTGGACAGTTTTTCTTGTTTCTTTTGAGAAGTTTTTTCCTTAAATATCCTGCACAGTATTTCTTTTTCTTTAAATATTTCCGCGACCTTTTCCCAGTCGCCCAATATTCGTCCGTCGCTCGTTTTACCTTTTACGCGGATGATTTCCAACTTGCCGCATTTCGTTTCTTTCCTTCCAAGCGGCTCCCCTGTATACGGATCTTTTATAAGGTCACCCATGGCAAACATCTCGTATTTATCGCCCTCAGACACACTTTCTCCGCCTTGGTTTAGGACCACTTCGCCGTCCTCTACAGCGACTACCCGCAGTGGGTATATATTGCCCATCACCTTTTTCAACGCCTCACCAGCAAATTTATTAAAAATCTCTACTACGGGTGATTCTATGTTCTTGGATAACTTTACTTTTGTGTTTATTATATTCGAAAATTTTATCTGGCTAGTAGCAACGTCTATAAACCTAATGCTTACGCTGCAGCCCGCATCGTTTACGGGGACTTTCAAGCCAGATAACTCCATTTTGACTTCCCTTTTAGAATATGTTAACGACTCTACAACTCCGACAACAATATAGTCAGCGCCAAGAACCTGGCCTAACTTACACATTTCCTCGACCGGAGTATCTGCATTGGCAATTGTAGATTTTTCATCCAAGATTTCATCCGCATACTCCCTGTCTAAGACGGTGAATTTCCTTGCCGCAACCATTTTATCGACAAACGCTTGTGTGCCAATTCTGGACACATCGACGCCGGAGACATTTACACTATCCACACCATATTTATCTTTTGCCGCTTTAAATGGGAATACAGCAATTCTAAGCCTATTTGCGCCGGAGCCTTGTTTATAGCGGGCAATTTTTGCATTTATAACTGCTTCTTTCAAACCGTCCCCTACATCTGTCACCGATACTATCTCATACGATGCCACAACTCCCTTTGTCGCAGATGCAACCCTTTTTTGGAGCTTTTGACTAGAAAAAGATTCGTTGTCTGAAATGCTTTCCACTGCGTCCAATTGGCTCTTTGTTGAGATTGCAAGCCCATTAACTTGGGAGACGCACTCTATTATTGCTGACTCCACCGCAGCGTTTTCGCTTGCACCGCGGCCCACGCCCTTTGTATCCAGATACTCTATTTTGCCAGCGCCAACCGCAATAGTCGCAAAGCAGGCGCAGAAAAAAGAAACAATCACTTTCTTCACAGCAATCCTTTACCTCTTAATTTATCTATAATCTCCTCAGCAGCATCTTTGGCACAGTTAGCAAGTGCATTTTTCTTCGCTAAGGATTGGTCTGAGCCAATACCCTTAATTGTAATAGGCCGCAACGAAGTCACAATCTTGGGCAACTTGCCTTCGATATTATAAATTTTTGCTGAAACAGTAGCGGATACAACTGGCTTGCCCGTAGCGGCGTGAATCTCCTTGGCACTTAGATCCACAGTGCCGACAACAATATATTTTATGGCAATTTCTGGATCTTTTAGCTCGCGCATAACCTTACGCCAAGTTGCAGGTTTTATCGACGTTCCTTTCCCATAGTCTTCCTGCATTAGATTAATTGATTCAAAGAATGAGCCATCGGAAATATTTTCCATTCCTTTTGAGGAAAATACGTCTGTAAGGAAACCTCCAAATTCTCCCCTGCTAATCTCATCTATTCTATATTCTTGAATATCGCTTTTATTTATTGTCGAACCGCCCGTAGTGCTAACGTTTATTTGCGACGATGATTCGGATGCCGAAACGGTGCCGTCAGATGATTCAGCAGAAGCGGAACCGGATTTTTCGCTTTGAGCTTGCGACACTTTGGTGACTTTTGAATCGAAAGATGTTGTTGACGCAACTTCCCTAGCTATAAAAAACACCGCTATATTGTTTTTTGCCATTGCGGAATTCTTGTCTCCATAGGAATCGCCGATATCGTTTTTTACTTTTGCATCGTCAACTATTGCCTCGATTATAACGGAGTACATTCTAGAAGCCTTGTCCATTTTCTCTTTGGCAACATTGTATCTTATTATATATCGGTCAGGGTTTGAAAGGAACTGGGCTCGCTTTTCTTCAAATAGTTTTCTGGTTGCCTCGGGGAGAGTATCCGCGTAAGCCAATACTGCGTTTGATTTAGCTTTATTAAGCGCGTGAACTCTTTCCTCTTCATCAGGCGAAGATTTGAATATGCCGTCAGAATATTGGTAATCCCCTTTGCCAATGACCATCGATTCTGCATACATGAGCACGGGCAAAAACAAAACAATAGATACAATTAAACTCTTAAACGCTTTCATATTATCTGCATTTCTCAATTATTTCAGAAAATCCGCTAAATTTCGCATCTGTCTTAAGCCGTTCACCTGCAGATTGCGTAAGCATTATAAGCACCTCTATATATTCGGCTTCAAACGGCCAGTTTTTCTCTTCGCCAGCTATATATATGGCAGAGTTGCCCTTCCCGATAGTCTTGTTGAACACGACTTCATCCTCTATATCCCTGACCGACACCAAGTAAGACGCCCCAAAAAAGTAAGTTCGTATTCCCCTACGCTCCTCCGCGATTTTCGACAGAAGCTTCCTAAGTGATATATCGATTTTATAAGTGGATCGCGGTGCTTGCAACAACAGCTGATTTGTTAATTTATCCGACTCTATATATCCGTCTGCCATAACATAAAATATTTCAGAACCATCGTAAGAATAGGGGATAACAGGAATTTTAAAATTTTTGTAGATATATGCGTTGAACAAGCTGGCAATAAATTCCTTGGCTTCATCCTCGCGGAACCCCATTTTCAGCACATTATCGATAGTTTCTGGCAATATATTAACCTTTGATACCCCTATCGATGATGAATGCACGCGCTCTGGATTTATATTCGATATTGTTTCAATGAAGAAATCGAATATATTCAAATTTTGAGAATTCACAATGAAGGCATCGGCTCCATATATTCTCTCAAAGATAGCTCTTATGTGGGCCTCATCGGGGCGATTATCGCATATTTCTGAATATGATATTATAAACGGATGCGAAGCTAAAATAGATTTTGTCTTGAAGTCAAAAAACATTGCTTCCGCGACAATAAATATTTCCAGTTTGAATTTTTCGAACCCTGACAGTTTTGAAATATAATATTTCTCGAAGTCTACAACAAAAGCTAAACTCGCGGAGTTTCGTTTTGTCGATCCGAGATCATCAGTCAAAATGCTGAAATTTGAGTTATTGTATTTGGACAGTTTATCGGCCAGAATTTTATTTAAAGAATTCTTTTTGGCTAATTCCCAAGAAAAGGGGAAGCGTTTTGCCGCATTATTCTCACCGGCTGCCTTCCCGGCAAACACAATGCCAGAGTTGACAACCTCCATTCCTACAGCGAAATGGGTTATAAAGAGGGTAAAAATAAGCAACAAAATGCTTCGCATAAATTAGTCTTCTAGATTTGATTCTTTTGCAACTCTATCGCCGACGGCTTTCACATCTTCCATGCTAATTCCGTTTTCCGTGGCGTAAACAGTGTATGCATCAATGGTAACAGCAACATTCTTAACGTCGGTTCCCATTGCGTCCGCCAAGCTTGTAAGAAATTCAAGCTCTCCAGCAGCACTGCCAAACGGGTTTGAAGCAACCTCTTTCTGAAGTGACTTAACATTTTGAAGAACCTTGTCCAATAGGATTTTCTCTTGTGCAACGCCGCCGATTAAATATCCGAGAGATTCTACGAATTCTTTCTTTGCAGCTTCAGAAGTAAGCTTTACCGCTTTATTCATTTCCGGCATTTTGCTACTTTCAAGAACCGCTTTTGTATCTTTCAGATTCTTTGAGGCATTTAGCTGATCCAATTGAGCCTGCATTTTATTGGCATCATCGTTGTTCCCTACGCATTTGGCAGCATGAATACGTGCCTGCATATATTTTGCGCAGATACCTTTATAAAACTTGAAGTCTGCGTTGTTAGACACGTCAGTGTCGCCACCGCCGAGTGTTCCGCATGACGCCAATGCCATTATTGATACAGTCATTAATATAGCCTGATATATTTTTTTCATATTTATTGTCTTATATTTATATAGTTTTTGGATTAAATACTTTTATTACATAGAGTATTACGAATACTTATTTGCTTACTATTTACTTAAGTTGCTTATTTGGATTATAAATAGTTAGATTTCACAAAAACAATATCCATATACAAAAAATTTTTTTTTAACGTGATAAATTTCTGTTCTCTGCGAATTACATACTAAAAGAACTAAAAAATATTGACATAAGTATTCGTAATACCATGGGAAACGAAATAATTTCAGCACAGATTTTACTCGAAAATAGCGGCATAACATTACTCGATGCCGCAAGATTAGTAAGGAACATTCTCGATTCACTGCCAAACGGAGCACGCATTACACCCATTCAGTTCTGTACGAAGGTAATAGATATAGGTAAGCGTAATATCCGCTCAAAAGAGGAAACTTTCTTAAATGGGTTCTATCAGTATTTAGAAGGAAAATGCCACTTGCGTTCAGATTCCATTCGGGATATCCGTTATCTCGGGAAACGTCTAATAAAGTCAAATCCAGAGCTTTCTAAATGCAATTTTTCCGAATTTAGCGTATCCGAATGCGAAAAATGGCTGTCGTAGACATTCTCAACACCGAGCCAATTTAACAAGGCGCGCACTATGCTTCACGGCGTCTTTGAATTTGCCCTACGCCGCGAATGGTGCGATAAAAACCCCATAAAGCTCATCGTGCGAAGAAGGATTATTGAGAAAGAAATATCTCCCCTTTCATTCCCACAGATTAAAAATCTCCTAAAAACGGCAAAAATGCCGAAGCATAAAGAATGCTTACCTGCTATCGGCCTTTTAATGTTTGCCGGTGTTCGACCGAGGGAAGTTCATAGGCTAACTTGGGAAGACATAGACCTTAAAGAAAATTCCATAACGATTCATTCGCTTTGCTCAAAGACTGGCGGCGTACGTCAGGTAGAGATATGTTCATCATTAAAACGCTTGCTTGCGCCTTTTGCAAACT
>OIGD01000992.1_pt1 | contig 29264 bp, 20 predicted proteins | sample 1582211 | NCBI WGS metagenome assembly OIGD01 (sample SAMN04414078, study PRJEB24778) | human gut metagenome | material: faecal | host: Homo sapiens
CGATATGAACATGCTACAGTCCGACAGATAATAGAAGCATTGACCAAGATGGAATTTTTTGAAGAAATCTTGCAATAGAGGGAATGTATATGCAGATTAATGAAGAAGAGCTTGTTGATGACATAAAACGTTTTGTAAGTGAAAATGTATCCTTGAGCAAAATATCAGATGAAGAACTTGCGGAAAGAATAGATCAGATAGTTACAGACAGGCTTAAGGATATTTACTGTCCTATTGAGACAAAGGTATCAATATCACAGCAGGTATATAGCTCTATAAGAGGATTTGGCTTATTAGATTCGATTATCAGTGATGATTCAATTACAGAGGTTATGATTAATGGACCTGAAAAGATTTTTATTGAGAAAAAAGGACGACTTACACGCCTTGATAAGAAGTTTGAGAGTCAGAGAAAGCTGGAGGATGTCATACAAAGAATTGTAGGATTGGCAGGACGAGAAGTGAATCAGGCTAATCCCATATGTGATACCAGGCTTCCGGATGGCTCGCGTGTGAATGTGGTATTGCCTCCGATTGCTTTATGTGGCCCGACGATTACTATTCGTAAGTTTTCAAAAGAACCAATGACTATAAATAAGCTGATAGAATATGGTTCTATAACACAGGAAATAGCAGATAAGCTGGAACTTTTGGTGAAAGCCAAATACAATATTTTTATTAGTGGTGGTACAGGCTCCGGAAAAACAACATTTCTTAATGCTCTTTCCAATTTTATTCCTAAGGATGAAAGAATTATTACAATTGAGGATTCAGCAGAGCTTCAGATTACAGGAATTGATAATCTGGTTAGTCTGGAGACTAGAAATGCAAATGCTTCAGGTGCCGGGCAGGTTACAATAAGAGACTTAATTAAATCATCTCTTCGAATGCGTCCTGAAAGGATAATAGTAGGCGAGTGTCGAGGAGGAGAAGCTCTTGATATGCTTCAGGCTATGAATACAGGACATGACGGCTCGTTGTCTACAGGACATGCCAACTCTACTGAGGATATGCTCAGCCGACTCGAGACAATGGTGCTGCAGGGGGCTGATGGACTTCCTCTTGAGGCAATAAAGCAGCAGATTGCATCGGCAGTTGATATTATAATTCATTTATCAAGACTTAGGGATAAAAGCAGAAAGACCATGGCTATAACAGAAGTAGTTGGCATCAAAAATGGAGAGATAGAGTTAAACCCACTGTATGAGTTTAAAGAGGATGAAAACAGCACAATGGATAAGGTATCAGGAAGACTGGTCAGAACCGGCAATCCATTGAAGAACGACTACAAGCTTAAGCTGTCAGGTATAAAAACAGCCATATAGGTGAATTTATGAAGAAAAAAAACAAAGAGAAAAAAGTTCTGGAACCACAATACTATACATCACGGATAAATACAAGTACATATAATTACAAGGTCTATTATATGTCTGTTCCAGAGAAAATTATCAATGTACTTATTGCATTTGTGATAGGAGCGTGCATCGGATATTTATTCTATGGAGGTATAGGAAAAGATGAATATGGGCAGGCAACTACAGTTACATATTGTTTAAATGTAATTATTCCGGTAATAGTTGGCGTTATAGCTGTTAAATTGTATATTCCGGTCAGGATACAGTCTATTATTAAGAAACAGAAAAATCAGCTTAATAAACAGTTTAGAGATATGTTAGAGGCACTTAGTACATCTCTGGGAGCCGGTAAAAATGTTATAGATTCATTCAGAAGTGTGTATGACGATATGAAGATGCAGTATGAGGATGGTGCTTATATTATTAGCGAACTGGAGCTTTTATTGTCAGGTATGGATAATAATATTGATATTGAAGACCTCCTTCTTGATTTTGGAGAAAGAAGCGGCAATGAGGATATAGAGAGTTTCGCCAAGGTTTTTCAGATATGTTATAGGAAGGGCGGAAATATCAAGGATACAGTCAGGTCTACATATGAAATTTTGAATGACAAAATGGAGATAGCAGAGGATATAGAAACCGTTGTTACAGCAAACAAAACAGAGCAGAATGTGATGCTTATCATGCCGATAGGTCTTATTGGAATGATGAAGCTGATGAGTCCGGATTTTGCTGAGAATTTTGTGTCTCCATCAGGCATCATGGCGACAACAGTTGCGGTAATCATCTTTGTGGCAGCATATTTTATAGGAAGAAAAGTATTGGAGATAAAGATTTAGTTATGTTTGGAATATTAGATTATATATGCTGGATATTAGGCTTGATATTTACAATTTTTTGGATATTCCTGTTTTTTAAAGGAAAGAAAAATGCCACACTTTTTCAAGGATTGGATGAGAAAGAGTATCCTTTAAAGGATATTTATTTTGTGGGATATGAACTGCTTGAACTCATTAAGTATAATTATCGAACCAAATACGACAGAAGGCTAAGGAAAGAGATATCGGTGCTCAAGGATGGCAAGTATGCTGATTACTATATCAGAGTCACCAGAGCACAGCAGGTTACTTTAGGGTATACATTATTTACCATGTCATTTGCCATGTATGGGCTGGCAGGAAGTATGGCAGCTGTTACGATATTTATAATGTTCGCCTTTGTGGCATTTTACTATTATGGAACATCAGCCAGTGACAAGATTAAGAAACGTTCAGAGGAACTGCTGTCCGACTTCTCAAATGTTGTATCAAAGCTTGCCCTTCTGACTAATGCAGGTCTTATCATGAGGGATGCATGGGCAGATGTAGCTTATAATGGCGATACTACATTATATAAAGAAATGCAGATATCAGTTGATGAGATGAAAAATGGAGTCTCTGAGACTGAAGCTATATATCATTTTGGAAACAGATGTATCATACCTGAGATAAAAAAATTCGCATCTACTATCATACAGGGTATCGAAAAGGGAAACAGTGAGCTGACGGCTCTTTTACAGGAGCAGAGTGCAGAGACCTGGAACCTAAAAAGACAGTTGGTAAAAAGAGATGGAGAGAAAGCATCAAGCAAGCTTCTCATCCCAATGTTTCTTATGTTTATGGGAATCCTGATTATGGTTATTGTCCCGATATTTACAAACATTGGAGCTTAGGTAGAGAATCAGAGTAATCTGATTGTTTATAGATTTCACGAAAGGAGGAAACGTTTATGTGGTTATTAATGAATGATTTAGGACTTAAGGCAAGGCTTGCATTTAGTAAGTTCATGTGCGATGAAGAGGGAGATGTAAATATCGTCTCTATAGTTGTCCTTATCGGAATAGCTGTATTACTTGCTGTATTCTTTAAAGGACAGATTATGGGTCTGTTGGAAACTCTGTTTGGTACAATAAAAGATAAAGCTAATAGTGCAGTATCTGGAGAATAACAGACAATTAGAAAGCTTTTTGGGTATATATCTTTTGATATATACCCAAAATAATTCGAATGTGAGTGAAAATTATGAAAAGACTTTTAGATGAAAGAGGAGCATTGATAGTGGAGGCTTCTATTGTGTTTCCGACAATGTTTCTGGCTATATTTTTTATGCTGTTTGTAGGAAATGCATATACGCAGAAATGTAAGGTGGAGGATATAGTGGTATCAGCAGTGCTTGAAGGTGCTGCAAAGTGTGCCGATCCTATGCTTGATGATATTGAGTCTGGCAGCATACCGGATTTTAATTCAGTTAGTCTGAAGCCATATAGATACCTTACAGGCAGTCTCAGAGATACTGAGGGCGACATAGAGAGTGAAATAAATAAAAATGTGGGAAAGATAGGCACCGGATTTTTTACAGGGATGAAGCCGAGTATTTCCATTGACAGACTTAAGTTTGAAAGTAAAGTGATATATTCAAAGGTAAATGTGGATGTATCCTATAAGATAAAAATGCCAATCAGGTTATTGGGACAGGATGAGTTTACCAATATATCGTATGCCACTCATACTGATGTGCCGGTATCTGATGTGCCGGAGTTTATCCGGACTGTAGATTTCGCAGAGGATCTTGTACAGAGATATACAAATCATGATATCTCTGAGCCGGCAGGCAAACTGGCAGATAAGATAACTGAGTGGACGAGTAAATAGGAGTTATGAATATGTATGGATTTAGTAAAAGAGAGCGAGGTGCTGTGTCAGTATTTCTCGTAATCATTCTGGTGCCGTGTATGCTGGTGGCCAGTATATTTGTGGATGTGGGCAGAGTGTACCTGTCCAAGTCTATGGCTGAATCGGCAGCTGATATGGCACTCAATTCACTTATGACACATTATGATGCTGATTTGAATGACTGGTATGGCATGGTAGCTTCCTGCCAGAATATAGATGAGTTCTATGATGCTTCAATAAAGTGCTACAAGAATGCACTTAAATCACAGAATTTGTCTAAGGATGAGATGAACACATTGGTAGGAGAGTTCAGCGCTATGATAGGTGCTGATTCAAAAGCCAGTGACTATCTCAGGGTAACGGATGACGGCGATGACTCAACTACTATAAAAGCCGTAGATGGCGCCAATCTGGCTAATGCCACTATGCTTAAATCGCAGATAGTGGACTTCATGAAATACAGAGCACCTATAGCTATCACAGAGACTGCCATCGATAAAATAAAGAATAAGAGTATTCCCGGTATAGATGATGTCTTAAAAAGTGATGAGAATAAACCGCTGGTGGAGAAAAAACAGGATTATTGTGAAGCTGACGAGAAGCTGATGCGTGACAGCTACAATACATATAAGTATCTGTTTGACAATTATTCTAAGGGAAATCCACAGCCAAGCAATTCATTGCTCACAGGTACACGTGATGCCATGCAAACAGCCAGAGAACAGTATCGTGAGCTGAATAAGCTGATGATTACCAATCTGTATAACACATCGGCTCTTGTGGTTTTTAACAGGGCACAGGTGCCACTGAATCAGTATAATTACACAAAAAGCTCTACAAAATGCTATAAAGCTAAGTATGATGGCAAGACATATTATGTAAACTGTCATTCAAGAAAAGACGATGATACATATTACATAGATGGCACCGAACTGACAAAACAGTTTGACGATATCTCTAAGAAAATAAAGGCATTTGACAAAGCAAAGAATGATTTCACCAATGCTGTGAACAATAGCATATCGTATTCATCCGGTGTTACAAATGACATACAGTATTGGAAGCATGCTGCAGATGCCTACAGTGTCACGGTAAGTGGCAGTGATGATTATCGAACTAATCTGAATAAGAAAGCAGATGAAATGATAAAGAGCTACTGTGCACTCAATGCCATGATGCAGTGTACTCCGGGAAATGACTTACCTGATGACTATGATACTACATACAAATCATATAAGAAACAGGTGGAGAACAGACAGACAAAATATCTGACAGCAGGGGTGACAAATGGCAGTGACAGCTATCTCGTATTAGTAAACAGGCTTGAGAGTATATCAAGCAATAATATATATAATATAGAAGCAACGTCATTGACATTAAGCGATAGAAGTACTATACTTGTAAATAGAATTGCTGATATATCAACGAATCTGATTGAAAAAAGAAACACTCTGCAGCACTATTCAGATGTATTAAACATAGCGATAAACGGAGATTCGAGTAAGGATATAGAGTCACTTGAGACACTGAAGCAGGATGCAGCAGATTATGCAAAAAAACTCAATGATTGGAGTAATCAGGCAGATGGCACTGATTCAGACCTTGCAGAAGGTGACAGAGATGAAATCGCAGATATTAAGGCCAGCGAAGCAGCCGGAAATATAACTGAACAGTCAATTATAGATTTAGAAAACAGACTTAAGAATATAAAGTCACAGATTGATTCGATGATAGCAGCCATAGATGACTTCAAATATGGTGATCAGAAGGTCAAGGATATATCTACATATGATCAGTTCAAAAATGCAGGCTCTATGGTTATTACTGAAAGCGAGATAAATAAAAGGACTACGAATTCAGAGCTTTCAAGCTATGCGGATTCTACATTTTCATCATTGTTCTCACCACAGGGAACAGGAACCGAGGGTCTTGCGAGCATAAATAGCAATGATGACCATAATTTACTGCTTGATGTCGCTAACTCAAAGACAGTTGCAATACCTGGGGTGTATCAGTTCTGGCATGATAGTTTTAAAGGTGCAGATGATGGAACCATAGATAAATATGGTAAAGAAAAAAAATCGGCAGAAGATGAGACAGATAAAATTATAGATGCAGCAAAAAATAAAGATAATAAGCACTCTGATTCAGAGAATATATCTCGCGAGATTGATACAATTTATAAAACATTTGGTACTGATACAATATTTTCAGGTTTTGTAAGTGTATTACAAAAAATGATTAGTGGAAAATTTGAAGCAATTCGAGACGATTTGTATTTATCAACTTATGCTATGGAAATGTTTTCTTACTCCACTATTGATAATGAGGGACGATATGATATGTCTACTTTAGACAAAAACTATGAGGATACATACAAAACTGTCGATGAAAAGTGGACTAGCGAATTATATAAAGATTATTATAATAAGACACTTACAAATAAAAAGTTTTGCAAAGAGAATAATGCTGCATATGGCTGTGAGTTAGAGTATATTCTATATGGACATGAGAATAATGATGATAATATAAAGGCTGCGTATGGTCAGATTTATGAAATTAGGTACGTGTTAAATCTTATATCTGCATTTGAAAATTTTTGGGATAGTGGAACTAACACAGGTAAATTATTTAATATGATTTCTAGAGAGTTATCACTTGCAACAAGCGGCGTAATACCTGCTATAGCTATAAAGGCGGTATTGATTGCGTTGATAACAGTTTTTGAAACAGGAAATGACATGAACAGATTAGAAGCTGGATTTTCAGTGGAACTATATAAAACAGATGCAAAGATGTGGCAGGTTTCGCTTGATTTTGGCGAACCGAATGGAGATAGTATTGACGGACTGTCTGCATTTGTAAAGAGTTTTTCTGACAAGTTTAAAAATGGTATACATAATTCCTGTGAAAATGGATTGCGCTACAGCGATTATTTATGTATTTTTATAGTGTGTGGCATGCAGTCCGACATTGGAGAATCAATGACACTTAGATGTGCGGATGTAGTTCAGGCGAATATGAGAAAGATAACGAAGGATGATGGCTACAAGCTGGAAAACTCAAAAACTTATTTTGAGCTTGATTCAAAACTGAAGGTAGATCCGTTACTAATTACACTGCCACTATATAGTGATTATACAGATTTGTATGATAGCAGCAGTACTGACTGGTGCACATATAATATAAAAACAATCAGAGGTTATTAAAGGAGAAAAAAATGAAAAAGAGACTATTAATTCTAGGAATGATTTTTACAATGGCTGTGTCATCAGCAGGCTGTGGAAGTTCGTCATCAGACAATGCTGGTAAGACAGAACAACCAAAACAAACAGCTACAGTTCAGGACAGTCAGAAGGATACATCAAACGATAGTAAGTCTGATAATGATAAGAAAGATACGAAGTATAAAACAGCAGATGAAATCACAATGGATGATTTGATGAGCCATGATGAGACACCGGCAGAGGATTTTGAGTTAATTGACAACTCAGATGAAATAGTAATAGAGAAGTATGTTGGTAAGGATCCAATCGTGGTTATTCCTGATGAGATTGATGGAAAGAAAGTTGTTGGATTTAACAAAGTGTTTGCGAATGACAAAGATATTGTAGCTGTTCGGATTGGGAATAATGTTACCGAAGTGGCAAAAACGGCATTTGGTAATTGTGAAAAACTTAAATATGTAGTTCTTGGAAATTCTGTAAAAACTATAGGTGGAGCTGCTTTTGTAAACACTGATCTTCAGAATTTAATACTAAATGAAGGATTAGAAAAAATCGGTGAAGATGATTTCTCAAATATGATTTGTCCTCCGATGAACAATGAAGGAATGGATTTGAAAGTTCCAGAAAGTGTTACAGAGATGCATGTTATAGACTTCAATTTGATCGTTAAGGCTGGTTCATATGCTGAACAATATGCAAAAGAAAATAATCTTACATATACAGTAGAATAATTTACAATATGTCAATTAATTAAATATTAATACTATCATAGGAAAGTCGCCATGCTATATTAGTAGTGTGGTGGCTTTTTTTTGGGATAATCAAAGTTCTTTAGGGTTTGCCAATCTATTTTAGGGTTTATCGATAGGGTCTGGCATTAAAAAAAGCATAGTTTTTTAGGGTTCTTCGATAGGGTCTGGTTTTAGGGTCTTTCGTGAGGGTCTTTTATGAGGGTCTGGCTGGGTAGCCAGACCTTTTATTAAATTAAACTATATTTCATCGGGGAATGAGATGTGATTGCTGTCCAGAATCTCCTGTAGGGTCTGAATGTATTGGTTCTTGCGTTGAATCTCTATCCAGTTTCCGTGACAGAGAGAGTCTGCTTCCTCTAGTTCTTGACGTGTTATTACGTAGTCAAGCCATTTAAGGCAAGTGTGGTTTTTGCTAAATGCACAGTAGTTTTCCATGGGGTTTCCTCCTAAAAATCATCTTCTTCATAATAAGTTACAGGGTTATAATCAGTGATTCCATTAAGCACCGGTGTTTGTCTGGTTGCAAAAAGAAATCTGTTGCGAAAGTGCTCAAAGTTGCGGAAGCCTCTGCCCAGTCGCTTTAAATCTTTTACTTTGCGGTTAATGGATTCGATGGGACCATTAGATAAACGTGCATCATAAATTTTGCCGTTCCCGATTTTTTCGACCATAATAAATGAATTAACAATAGGGTCTTCGAATTTTTTCAATAAAGATGCAAAGTCACGAAATATTTCAAACCGGGAGCTTTTGTATGTCTGAATCAATTCTTTTAATTCATTCCGTGCAAGGAGTGGATTTCCGCCGTTTCGCGAATTAAACTGTACGTACATCTCTTTTAAGTCTCGAAAATCTTTCAAGTTTGGATCAATTCGAAAGAGAGCATCTTCGTAATCATAGGTGTTCATTAATACATGAAAATGAGAATCCATGCGAGGGTCACTGTGGTACCGGATGTTGGACTGATTGGACAGAATTAACCATCTGTATTTTTGCAGAAGGTATACTTCGTCTGATGGCGGAAGTGAAACAGGTCGTTGCTGTTCATAGGAAAGCTTGTCCTGATATTCACGGTCGCGTTGCCTGTATTTTTTTAGAAGCTGCCGTATGTAATTGTCAATAGAGCGTGTAATCCATTGAATTACATGAAAGGAATCAACAACAGGGACTGCGTTGGGGAAGTACTTTTCTACATAGGCAATATAAGGATTGTACATGTCGGAAATAAGGTATTTTACCTGATTCCGTTCTGTTGCAGGGATTGAGACAAAGTACGGTTCCGTTACGGAAGTTCTTCGGCTGCGAAGCAAGTCAATGGGGTCACCGGTATGGAAATCCTGGATGACCAATGCGTATTTACAGTCATCATCCATATCTAGGTGAACTTCATCAATGGAAATGGCATCTGTAAGAGGAAGCCTGTCCAGCTTGACATAACGGTCAAAGATCTCATGCACATATGTGTCAGACATATGGAATCTTTTAGCGATAGATGCGGATGTTTCTAAAAGATTTCGATATGCCTCTACAATGAGCATGTCAGTTGCATTTGTAGTTCTACGTCCCTTGTTAACAAAGCGGAAGGATTCATTAACTTCATACAGACAGTCTGGATTGGAACAACGCCAGCGGCGCTGTTTGAGTAGTAGAATCAAGGAATAACCATCCTGAAGAATGGGATGGTTAATAGTCCTTTTCTTTACACCACGAGAGTGCATGCGAAACCCACAGATTGGACAATAGCTGGCAACAGGTGGAGTTTCGATAATAAGAGTTTTGGTTTGACCTTCAATAATAATGTCTGAAATCTTTATATCAGAGTCTTCAAGGTCTAGTAAATCTGTGATATTATTCATTTGTCCTCCTTTGAAATTTTATTTCCGCAAAACAATCATAAATAAGGCAGGACAAAAAAGAAACAGGGTAGATTAGCTTGTGCAATACGAGCTAACATACCCTGTTTTTATTATAAATATAGGTTCAAACCCTCACGATAAACCCTAAAACCAGACCCTACTGAAAGACCCTACTGAAGAACCCGAACGAAAGACCCTAAAAAGTAAAGACCCTAAAAAGTAAAGACCCTAAAAAACTTTGAATACCCTTTTTTTGTTAAAAAAGAAAATTATTAAATTGTAATGAGTAAATATTATTATTACATTAACAAATGGTAAAGTAATTATTGACAAACAGTAATTGAAGTAGGAAAATAGTATATATGAAAATCTATATTTAAAGGGAGAATATCATGAGAAAACGTATAAAGGATGAAAGAGGAGCTATTGTTGTTGAGGCAACGATTTCGTTTACTGCCTTTATTTTCCTGTTGTACATCATCTATTCGATAGTTGATATATGCTACATACAGGCAAAGATGAGCATAGCGTTAAACAGTGCGGCGACAGATATCTCGCAGTACTCCTATCTGTATTATAAGTTTGGTATTGATTCGGTGGACAATGCGGCAAGCAATGCGGCTTCAAGCAGTAGGGCATTGGCAAAGCATACATTAAAGGGTATGGATGAGCTAATGACGGGAATATCGGATATGGATAGCAGCTTGTCGGATATAGAGAATGGCTCTTCTGATTTTGAAAGTCTAATGACCGCTTATGATGAGACAAAGGGTGGAGCATCAGATTTGGCTGCCAATATTAATGACTATGGAGATGCTTTGGCAGAAGATCCTATGGGCTTTGTAAAGGGTATGGGTATGCTTGCATTGAATGAGGGCTCGTCTGCAGGCAAGTCATATCTGGCACAGTCTATGGGAAGAGCTTTTATGAAGAAGAATCTTAAGGATTCAAATGGTGGGGATGTCAACGCTTTTTTGAAACAGTATCATGTAAAGGATGGTCTGGATGGGCTTTCGTTTGCTGGCACGGAATTTTTGGTATCAACGGATGGCAAATCAAGTAATGCCCTAAGGTTGACTTGCTCATATGATGTGAAGGTTGTCAATCTGCTTAATACAGATATCACCGTCAGATTTTGTCAGAGTGCATCAACCGATGTGTGGGGCAAGGGAGTTAGTGCGAAAAAATAGGTGGATTAGGAATTATGAAAACAAATGATATTTTAATGATACTCATTTCAATTATTCTATGTGGAGTGAGTATCTATATACTGATCAGAAATAAAGAAAAAAAGAGTAAAAAGCTTATTGTCTATTGTATTATAGGTATGTTTCTTGTCATGATAGATGCTTGTATGCTTCAGTTCTTTTATCACGATAATGCAATTTATAAGAATTTTAGGATGATAGCACTTCTTTCAATTATGGCATCTGTTGCATATGTTGATTTCACGGAGCTAAGGATTCCAAATGAATATATTATTACAGGACTTGTATACTGGGTGTTAAGTATATTTGTTGAGCTGATATGTGGCAGTCAGTTTATTGTTGCCAATATCATTTCTTCGCTTATTGCATCGGCAGCCCTGTTTATAGCTTCTTTGCTTTGCAAGATATGTATCAGGGGCTCGATTGGCGCCGGGGATATAAAGCTGTTTGTGGTTATGGGGCTATTGCTTGGGCTTGATGGAATATGGAGCGCTATATTTTTATCTCTCGTTTTATCATTTATCACAGCAATTTATTTTCTTATTACAAAAAGAAAAGGCAAAAAGGATGCAATGGCATTTGGTCCGGCTCTTGCTATAGGAACGTGGTTATCAATATTTTTGACTGGAATGTAGAGGATATACAATGAAGAATTATAAATTTTTAGTACCTATATTGCTTGTAGCATTGTTAGGAGGCTCTGTATATAAAACATACAGTGACAGAGAAAAAATTAATAAACAATATGATAATGATATAACTCAGGCCAGACAGAATAGGAAGCTTGAGGTTTATGTGAATGCAGAGGAGGACTATCTTGATGCTTTAAAGCTTAAAGATTCAGCAAAGCTTCGGGCAGAGCTGGGAGAGATGTATATAGAAGCGGAGGATTTAAGAACAGCTGCCAAATGGGGAGAGTCTCTCATAAGTGAATATCCCAAGGAACAGGTGGGATATGAGTTTTTGATTCAGGTGTATTTGGAGCAGAAAGACTATGCCTCATGTTTCAGGATAAAGGATGAAGCGGATGGACTGAAAATTTCATCAAAGAAGATTGAAGAGATTATTTCAGATATCAAATATGAGTATTATCTCGAAGGTGAATATGCACAGGTAGAGGAGTTCAGTAATGGCTATGCAGCAGTAAAGAAAGAAAAAAAGTGGGGCTATCTGAACAGCAAAGGGCATCGTGTAATAGAATCCGAATTTGAAGAGGCGGGAGCGTTTGCTAAAGAGGTTGCACCTGTTATAGATGACAAAGGCAGGGCATTTTATATAGACAACGAGGGCAACAGAAAGATAGTCATTGATTTTGTCGACAATATTGAGAAACTGGGATATATGTCAATGGATAATATTTTTCCAGTAAATGATGGCAAAAAATGGAGCCTGTACAGTTTGGACAGCAAGAAAAAGATAGCTGGTGACTATGATGAGGTTTCAGCCATGGGAAATGGAGTAGCAGCTGTCAAGTCTGATAATAAATGGAGTCTTATTGATACCAAGGGAAAGAAAGTAACAAAAGATAAATATGATTCGGTTGTTATGGACAGTAAAGGAATAGTATGTAGAAACGATAGGGTATTTGCAAAGCAGAATGGATATTATTATTTATTTGATTCCAAAGGCAATAAGGTTGTAAAAACTAAATTTGATGATGCACGGCTATTTGCAGATGATGGATATGCCGCAGTATGTGTGGACGGCAAATGGGGATTTGTTGATAAGGATGGTAAACAGGTGATTAAGCCTCAATTTAATGAGGCTCATAGCTTTTCAAACGGGTTGGCGGCCGTCAGATTTACAAATGGCTGGGGCTATGTGGATGAAAAGGGTAATAAAGTCATTGCGACAGGATTTGATGATGCGTGCGATTTCAATGAACAGGGCAAGACATTTGTTAAGACGGATGATAAATGGCAGGTTTTGACACTATATTTATACAATCATGAATCATAGAACAAAGGAGACAAAGGCATGAGTTTTACATATGAAAATCAAGGAAACAATACTTATCTGGTATATAAAATAGGAGCTTCGGATAACGTGGATACAATGAGCCTTGGAATGATTACTAATAATAAGATAGATGGAATTGTTCCGACTCTGTTCACTCAGTCAGATACTGATAGATTTATTAAATATAATATTTCTGCAAAAGTGTCAGCAAAAGAGTTTTTATCAGGAGTTGTAAATAAGAAGAGATTACTAGGTGTGTTTATCAGTGTATTAAAGGCAATTAAATCAACAGAGGAATATATGATTGATGCGAGAAGCCTGTTGATTGATTTGGAACATATCTATGTTGATGTGTCAAAGTGTGATGCAATGCTGGTATGTCTTCCTTTGGTCAGACAGAATGAGTCTGTTAATATTCCTATGTTTTTTAAGCAGATAATGTTTAGTACACAGTTTGACCAAAATGAGAATTGCGATTATGTTGCACAGATTATTAATTATCTGAATAGTACACCTGTATTTTCTGTGGATGCTTTTGAAAAGCTCTTGATGGATATAGATGCTGATAATTTAAATATTGCAGCTTCAAAGGCTGTTGTTGGTCAGCAAAAACCGGTTCAACCACAGAGCCAGTCACAGAGTCAGCAGCCTAAACCCATGCAGCCTGCTATGAATCAGCTAAAGAATGAACAGGTACAGACAAATATGCCATCTCAGGGGAAAATGCAATCACAGCGTGAAACACAATCAGCAAATAATGTGGTACAGCCTAATCAGGTGAATTTTGCAGTACCTAATATGAATCCACAAAACCAGAATAGAATTAATAATAATGTGCAGATGGGGACGAATATTTCAGGTACATATGTGGAAACAACAAGTGAGAAGCAGATGTCCATGTTTGGACTTTTGACACATTACAGTAAAGAAAATAAGCAGATTTACGAGAGACAAAAAGCCCAAAGAAAAGCTCAAAAGGAAGCAGAAAAAAACGGAGCAGCAATGCCTGGTCAAAATGTGAAGGCATCAAATGCTTCATTCGCCATACCAGGCCAGCCACCACAGCAGCGTCCACAGCCGGCACAGCCACAAACTGTAATGCCACAGCAACCTCAACAACAATTTGCACAGCCACAGCGACAGTTCACTCAGTCGAATCAGCCGCAGCGTCAGTTTGCACAGCCACAACCGATGCCACAGGCACAGCAAAAGCCGGTGCAACAGGTTCAGCCACAGCCGGTGCAGAATCAAAATACAAATACAGGCATGACCGGAAATCCATCAGTTCCACCACAGATTTTGGAGAACATGACAAAGGCCGGTAATTTTGGAGAGACTACAGTGCTTGGAGTCGGTTCAGAGGCTGGAGAGACCACTGTTTTGGGAGCATCACAGGCTCAGATTATTAAGCCTTATCTGCTCAGAATAAAGAATAATGAGAGAATAGAACTCAACAAGCCGGTATTTAGAATAGGAAAAGAAAGAAGCTATGTGGATTATTTTGTGAGTGACAATACAGCGGTCAGCAGAAGCCACGCAAATATCATTAACAAGGACAATGAGTTTTATATTGTTGATACCAATTCAACAAACCATACATATGTGAATGGTTCGATGATTCAAAGCAATGTGGAGACTAAAATCGAGCATGGAACAAAAATCAGACTGGCGAATGAGGATTTTGAATTTTTCATGTACTAGTAAACAAAAATCATAGGTTAAATATTATATTTATTGAGGAAATGGTATGGATTACGAAATTGCAGCCCAGACAGATGTGGGAACAGTCAAGAGAACAAATCAGGACAGCATAATGATGAAACGTATTTTTACCAATCTTGGGAATATGGTTTTTGCAGTGTTGTGTGATGGTATGGGAGGTCTTGCAAAGGGTGAGCTTGCCAGTGCTACGGTTATAAGAGCATTTGATAAGTGGGTCAATGATGATCTGCAGATGATTTGTCAGAATGGACCCGGATATATTGAGGATTCTGTAATAAGGGCGCAGTGGGAGAGTATAGTAGCAAATCAGAATCAAAAAATCAAACAGTATGGAGCAGGTCAGGGCGTTAATCTTGGAACCACTGTAGTAGCACTTCTTGTCACTGACAAGAGATACTATCTGATGAATGTCGGGGATTCAAGAGCATATCTTGTAAATGATAAGCTCATACAGCTTACAAAGGATCAGACATTTGTAGGTAGAGAGATAGAGCTGGGTCATATGACAATAGAGCAGGCTAAAACAGACCCACGCAGAAATGTGCTTTTACAGTGTGTGGGTGCTTCTGAGATTGTTAATCCTGACATGTTTTTTGGAGATGTGCAAAGTGGTACGGAGTTCCTTCTTTGTTCGGATGGTTTCAGACATGAGATTACATCTGATGAGATTTATCAGGCAATCAGACCATCATTTATGACAAACAGGGATGTGATGAATAGACAGCTTCGTTCTCTGATAGAGCTCAACATGCAGCGTAGTGAGAGAGACAATATCACAGCAGCGCTGATTAAGGTACAGTAGGAGGAAAGTTTATGCTTGAGATTGGTTCTCTTGTTGATGGAAAATACAAGATACTGAATGAAGTGGGCCATGGTGGAATGAGTATCGTCTACCTGGCTATGAACGAAAAAGCAAATAAGCAGTGGGCTATTAAAGAGGTACGAAAAGACGGTGTAAAGGATTTTGAGGTTGTGAAGCAGAGTCTTGTGGCTGAGACAGACATGCTAAAAAAACTTAATCATCCTTATCTGCCGGATATTGTGGACGTCATAGAGGATGACGACAGATTCCTGATCGTCATGGATTACATACAGGGAAATTCACTTAGCAAGGCTATTGAAGAGTATGGCGCATTGCCTCAGGATGATGTGATTCATTGGGCTAAGCAGCTGTGCGATGTACTTGGATATCTGCATTCACAGAATCCACCTATCATATATCGTGACATGAAGCCTGCCAATATTATGCTTAAACCTGATGGCAATATCACTCTTATTGATTTTGGAACAGCAAGAGAGTTTAAAGAAAAAAATCTGGCTGATACGACATGTCTCGGAACTATGGGATATGCAGCTCCGGAGCAGTTTGGAGGAATGGGACAGACGGATGGCAGGACAGATATTTATTGTCTTGGTGCTACACTATATCATCTGGTTACAGGAAAGAACCCATGTGAGCCACCTTATGAAATCAGGCCGATCAGAGAGATAAACCCAAGCCTGTCAGGTGGTCTTGAAAGAATCATTTTAAAGTGTACACAGCCTAATCCGGCTAACAGATATCAGAATGCGGCAGAGCTGATGTATGCTTTGGAGCACTATGATGAGATAGATGATATATATAGAAAAAAACAAAAAAGAAAGCTTGCAGCTTTTATCACTACGTCGGTAATTACAGTGATTTTGGGAGCAACCTCTATATGGGGATATGTTTCAGCCGAGAATAAAAAAAGTGAAAACTATGATAACATTCTGAAAACGGCAGATACTTATGAGGACTATTACAATGCGATAATTACAGACCCTACCAGAACAGATGCGTATCTGAAGCTAAATGATATGCTTACAAGTGATTTTGTATTGGACAAGGATGAGGCAAACATACTTACAAAGATACAGGTCGGACTGGATAGAAAAAACAGCGATGGATATTCGCAGACGTATGATGTGCTTTCGGATTTGAAAAAGAAAAATCCTGACGGATATCAGGATGTCTGCTACCAGTATGGTGAGAGCTTTCTTTTCTACTATGATATAAATGTGGAAAAGGACAGATATGCCAATGCCACCAAGTGGTACAAGGATGCTGTGCAGAAATATCCTGTTGCACAGATATATTGTGATATCTCCGATTGTCTGGATCTCATAAGCCAGTATGGTGGAGCAAAGGTTAAGCAGACAGAGAAGATGTATGAAGAGTATGCAAATCTTTGGAAAAAAGTTACAGAGCTGGAAAAGGAATCTGAACAGTTTGACAGTGTGGATTCAAAGCTTCAGGTGTGGAATGAAGTAGATGATATTGTAAACAACAATATTTCTCCTCTTTTGGAGGTGACATCCAAGGATGATGTGATTGCACTTTTGGATGCTATATCAGACAGTTCGACTAAGGTTGACAAATCGGTTATTGCAGACGATATGAAGAAGCTTCAGGACAACATCGAGTCGACAAAGCAGAAGATAAACACGGTAAAGGAGGCTGAGAAAGAATGACATATGATATTTACAGGCTGATTTTTATCGTGGGTTCCATAGCGTGTGCTGTAATGTTTGTGGTTTCAGTGATACTATTTATTACACTTAAAATTCCAAATGTAATTGGTGATTTAACAGGCAGAAATGCAAAAAAGGCAATTGAAAATATTAGAAAGCAGAATGAAGCCTCCGGTGGAAAAGCTTATAAGGCAAGTGCAGTTAATCTGGAAAGAGGCAGACTGACAGATAAAATGACTCCGTCAGGAAATCTACAAAGACGTGGAATCACAAGTGGTTTTGGGGTTCATACAGAAAAAATCAGCACGATGAAGCTAGAACAGCAGGCGTCTGTTGGAATGGATACAGATAATGAAAGTAATGAGACGATGGTTCTTGAACAGAATTATTCAAATGAGACATCTGTTCTGAATCATAATTATTCAAATGAGACAACAGTTCTCAGTCAGCAGAATGTTGGGGAAACAACGGTACTTTCATCACATATGCCACAGAATCCAAGCGAGACAACAGTTCTCAATCAGTTTATGGTATTAGAGGATATTACCTTTATACATACAGATGAAATAATTTAAAGCAAAGGAGTGAGTAGCATGAGAAAACGCATGATGGCCTTTTTAATGGCCCTACTTATGGTTGTCACCATTTTGCCGGCAAACTTCACGATAGTTGAAGCGAATGACACAAATGGTGCTATCTACCTTAAAGTGACAGGTGCTTCGGACTGGAACAAGGCAGGCGATATCAAGGTAACTGTTACTGACAGTACCGGAAAAGAAGTTGAGCAAAAGTTTGTGAAGACCAAAGTGGTTGAGGCACAAACTGATTCTGGAAATACAAATCCAGATAATACAAATCCAGATAATACAAATCCAGATAATACCGATTCAGGTAATACCAATCCGGGTAATACTGATACCGGTAAGGATGACGCTGCTGGAAAGGATACTGAAAATACAGGCTCAGAAAGTGGCTCTGACAATTCAAATGAGCCTGCCGGACAGGCAGATGAACAGCAGGATGCTAAGCCTGTAGCACCCAATAGCATAAAAATTGATGTGATAGGTCTTGCTAAGGACAATAAGTACTTTGTGGATATATCTTCTGAAAGAAGGAATGCACCGCTGTGGAGGCTTCTGGCAGTGCAGCTTATACAGAGGTTGCAATGGTTCCGGACACATATAAAGAGTTAGCTTTCTCCACAGATTTTAATGGCTGGAAACTAGATACTACTCAAAAACTTGCTGTGAATGGCGCGGGTAATAATAGTGTTAAATATGCATCTTCAGATCAGAAAATTGCATATGTTGATGGAAATACAGGTGTAGTAACTATAAGGAAAGCCGGAAAAGTTTCTTTTACGGCTACACTATCTGTTGGTGATAGTTATAAGACAATCACACAGTCTGATGTAGTAATTGCAAAATTAGAACAGACACTTTCATTTACTGATACAAAAGCAGAGGTTTATGTAGGTGATGAGGTTGCAGCAGCTGCAAGCTCAAGTGCTAGTGATACCAATGGCAAAATCACTTATAGTGTGGTTAACGGAGAAGAGTACATCACGCAGGATGCTGATTTTACTAACAATGGTAAATGGACTGCAAAGAGCTATAATAACAGTGCTGATGGAGTAAAAGTTACAATCAAGGCTGTTATTGCAGAGGATGACAGATATAACAGTGCAGAGAACACATATACTACAACAATAAAGCCATATGCTTACGGTGATTTTAGAAAATATTGTGAGGTAGTTGGAACATCAAATACTGCTTCAGATGGAAACACCTGGTATTCAGAAGTGACCGGAATCAAGGCAAAAGATGGTTATAAAATCAAAGATTCTGATGGCAGCTTTGTAGAAGAAATTGCTATAGATGCCAATAATATCACACAGGGCGAAAATAAATTTTCTCTTGTTATCGTACAGGAAAAGAAGAAATCAGACAATGAAAATGTATCTTATATCAACGAGGGAACAGTAAGTGGAGCATACAACTATGATAGTGTAAATCCTACACTTTCTATTGCAAAGGATAATAATGCAGACTGGATAAACAAAGATGTGAAAATTACAGCTTCACCATCTGATGCTGGTTCAAAGATTGCGGCTGTTAAGTATACAGTGACAGATGAAAAAGATAAGCCGCTTCTTGAAGAAAAAACAGTTAATCCTAATGCTGATGGAAGCTATTTGATTACATTACAGGCAAGTAAATTTGCCAATAAAGAAATCAAGATAAATGTTACAGCATACGATAATGCAGGTCTGAAATCTGATACACAGACTCAGATAATCAAATTTGATACAGCACTGCCTAATGCGGAGTTGTCATTGAATAGTAATGAAGGTAAATATTATTTTACTGATAAAATATCTGTAGGTATCAGTGCTACTGATAATTTTTCAGGTATCGCTGGTATAAAAGCAGTTTATCTCACAGATGATGTGACAAGTGCTTCTGGATGGGACATTAAGAATATCGATTGGGATGCTGAAAATGTTCAAAATCTTAAAGCTGATGCTAAGAGTGTAACGATATCATTTACAGATACTCCAAATGCAGGAAATGTGTATGTCAAGGTGACGGATAAAGCAGGAAATGAAAAAATCACATCACTTTCTGACGATAAAAAGTTCCACTTTGATCATACTGCACCAACTGTAGGTATTGCATATTCTTCAGCTGATGAAAATACAACTAATGATAATTATTCACAGTTAAAGGATGGGGTAGAATACTACAACCATGACAGATATGCACAGATTACTGTAACAGATGCTTCTTTTAACAAAAATGCTACTCAAATTAAAGTAGCGGTTGATAATAAAAATGCAGTAAATATATTAGATAACAAGGCAGAAGTACAAGGTGCTGCTATTGTAAAAACAGATGATGAAATCTGGACTGACAATAAGGATGGCTCATATACTGCAAAGCTTAAATTTACAGGTAATCATCTTTACAAAATTGAAGCTTCTTCAACGGATTTAGCAGGAAATAAAACGCAAGAAAGCACTGTAGCTGATAGCAAATCAAAGGAATTCTATATTGATGAGCTCGCTCCAGTTGGAAAAGTACAGTTCTCAACAGATAAAACAGATGCTGGAATAATTGGTAACTGGTGGGAAAATATATTAAATCCATTCACTGCAATATCTATTTTTAAACAAAATCAGTTGAATATTGTAGGTAGTGTAACTGACAAAGAAACCGGAAATTCCGGCATATGGACAGTTAGCTATTATGTAAATAAACTGGATACGGATACAGTCTTATCAGAGCCTAAGTTAAATAATTTATCTGCTGATAAATGGAAAGAAATTAAAATAAATAAATCAGATGATGGATACAGTTTTTGTGAGTCGTTAGACAAGTCCTATAATAAATATATAGTATATATAAAGATTGTAGATAACAGTGGAAATGTAAAATATATAAGTACAGAAGGTGCTATAATCGATAACGAAGCACCTAAAATCACAGATGTCAATATAGTAGATAGTGATAATCAGGAAAATAAGCTTGAAGACGAAAATGCAGATTTGTGGAAACAGTCAAGTGTTTGTTTACAATTAAAGGCTACTGATAATCTTTCCGGTATTGACAGATATGAGTATAAGCTTGCAAGGCTGAATGACGATGGAACATATACTGTTTTACCATCTACTACAACTGTCACGTTGCAAGGCTCAGATCTTGGCACCTTGAATTATTCAACAGTGTTTAGTCTTTTAAAGAGTCGTGATTATGCAGCTGATACAAAGGCTCTTAAGGCTACAATAACAGTTTATGACAGGGCTAATAACTCTTCAACAGTTGAAAAAATAATCAATATCGATAAACAGGCTCCAACAGTTACCATCACACGAGATGATGGCAGCTCGACTTTAGATAATAGCAAAGGCTGGAATAACGATACCCTGACTTATACTGTTGTGGCAAAGGATGCAACAAGTGGTATTAAGGCAGAAAATGAAAATCCGGTTATTAATTATTATATTTACCTGAATGGCAAGAAAATGAAAACCGGAAAGGTAAATGTTATTGACAAGAAATTAGATGCTTCCGGAGCTTATACAGAGGTTGTAGGAAATATAACTATTTCAAAAGATAAAGCTTATGATTCCAATAATTTAACTATTGACGTAGATACTGTAGATGTAGCTGGAAATAAGTCTGTGTCATCAGCTGATACAACGGTTACAGCAAAGTATGATTTTACAGCTCCGACTGCAAAATTGGAGTTACAACAGGGCGTTGATGGTGATAAGTGGTTTACCAATGGTGCTACATTCACTGTTACTGCGCAGGACAATACTTCAGGAATTGAAAAAGTAGGCTATACAATTAAAAAAGCAGATGGAACTTATGTTGAGGGAAGTGCTGATGCTCCGGTAGAATTAATAACTGGTGTTGAAAGTGAAGCAAAAGAGTATACAGATAGTATTAGCATACCTGATATGGCTGATTATGATACTGATAATTTGACAATCACAACATATACATATGACTTTGCCGGAAATAAGACAGAGTGTAGTCAGACAATTAAGCTTGATACAACAAACCCTACTGCTGATTTGACAGTAAATGCTGGTGCTAACAAGGATGGCTGGTTTAATTCCGGTGCAACACTTAGTGTAAAAGCATCAGATGCGACATCAGGTGTTGATAGAGTGAAATATATTGTAAAAGCCAGCAAGGATTCAAACGAAAATCTGACAAGTGGTACATTAACTGCAGATACATTGCAAAAATCAGATAATGGTGATTTGACAGGAACAATAACAATTCCGAAAGATGCATATTATGATTCAAAGAATCTTTATGTTGAAACTAAAACGTATGACAAAGCAGGAAATAAGACAGAATGTAGTCAGACAATCAAATTTGATACAACACATCCTACAGCAGGTATAAGCCTTGACAAGAAAATGAAAAACAGCCTTAGTGACAAGGCGGGCTTTGATGGTGCAAAGCATTTCTACAATAGAGATGTGAAGCTTAATGTAACAGCAAATGATGCTACATCAGGAATCAAATCAATTAAGTACTATGTAACTGCTGCCGGAGATGTACCGACAGAGGAGACCTGGGCTGATACAAAAAATATAAATGTTAATAGTATTCTCCCGGAAAAACAGTCAGGAACAAATGACAAGCTGAATATTCCGATAACAGTATCGGATGAGTTTGCCAATTCAGCAGATAATCTCGGTGCAATCAATGTCTATGTTCAGGTTATAGACACAGCAGACAATGAGACAGTTGTCAGCCTGAAGGATGATGAGAAAGATGAGACATTCAGGATTGATACAACAAAGCCGGAGATTAATGTAGAGTATGCCTCTGAGAAGGATGCATACAGTGTAGTTGATAGTGCTGAGTATTACAATACAGAGCGTACAGCTAAAGTATCGGTTAAGGAAAACAGTGTATTCTTTAATCAGAAGCTTGTAAATATCTGGGTATCAGAGGATGGCGGAAAAGAAGTTGATATCAATAATAGTGATAAGCTTCCAGATGGTATCGTAAAGGATAGTGACTGGACTCTTGGAGCCGGAAAAGATGCTGTAAGTACACTTACTATTAAGTTTACCAATGATCATAAGTATACTATCCGTGTAGAAGCACAGGATTTGGCTGAGAATAAAGCTGATGGATACAAAATCAATAAATCTAATACATTTGTTATTGATAAGATAAATCCAACAGGTAACATGAAGTATAATTATCTGTCACAGGGAACTGACACTACATGGACATCATTTGCAGATTGGAAGAATATCTTAAATGGTGGCAAATACGAGATTTCGCGTTTCTCTAATGGAAAGATGTATGTTTCAGGTAGTGTAAGAGATGAATTCAGCGGAGTAAAAGAAGTAAGCTACAACGTTTCAAACAAGGATGGTGTGTTTGCAGATGTGTCAGGAGTTACATCCTGGACACCGATGAAATCAACTGGTAAGGATGGCTCATATGCTATCAGCTTACCGGAAAATGACATGAACTATGTTGTCTATCTGAAGATTGTAGATTATTCAGGAAATGTATCATATGTCAGCACAAATGGAGCAGTGATTGATACACAGGCACCGAAGGTTAATGTAACACTTCCAACTGATATCAATGGCATCTATGCTTCAAATGTAAATGTTGGCGTGTCAGTATCGGACAATGCAGCAACAGGTGTTGTTTCAGGTATCAGAAGTGTATCATACAAGGTGATAAGCCTGGGTCAGCAGACACAGACAGGAGATTTGTATACATACACTGCAACAGCAGGAAGTTTGAATGATCTGACTAAGTCAGTATCAAGAAATTTCACAGTTGATGCGGGATTAAACAACAGTAACGATGTACAGATCGAAGTGACAGCTGTTGATAATGCAGGAAACACTTATAAGACAACAAATGTAATCAAGATTGATATCACGGCACCTACGATTGAAGTAAGCTATGATAATAACAGTGGAGATACAACATTTGGAGATGATACTTACTTTAAGGAGTCAAGAACAGCAACAGTTAAGGTTACTGAGCGTAACTTTGACCCTGCAAAGGTAATCCCTGTAATAGAGGCCAGTGCCGGAGGTGCTCCTTCTATATCAGGATGGACTACAGTTAGTGGTTCTGGAAACGGAGATGATACAGTTAATATTGCTACAATAAACTATGGAAACGATGCTGATTATACCTTCAATATTTCAGCAGAGGATATCGTAGGAAACAAGAGCGGTGATGTCAATTATGGTAACTCACTTGCACCTACAAAATTTACTGTAGATAAGACTGTTCCGGTGATTTCAGTAGCATATGATAATAATAATGCAGCAGAGGCTGGTTTTTATAAGGAGCAGAGAACTGCTACTGTGACAATTCAGGAGCACAATTTTGAGACAAGCAGAGTTGTCCTAACAATGAATGCGACAGACAATGGAAATCCTGCTTCAGCTCCTACAATAAGTGGCTGGTCAGGAAGCGGTGATACACATACGGCAACAATCAGTTTTGCATCAGACGCTGTTTACACATGGACACTTGCATACACAGATAAGGCTGGTAACAAGGCAACTGACCTTGAGAATCAGAGCTTCTGTGTTGATCTTACAAAGCCTGCTATAACAATAAGTGGAATAAATCCTAATTCCGCAAACAATACGGATGGAAATATTGGTTTTGCTATTGAATGCACAGATACCAACTTTGGCACATTTACTCCGGTACTGACAGCTGTAGTATATGAGAATGGTTCTTTTGCAACAAAAGAAATCGAAGGAAGTGCTTCATCCGTTGGAAATGGAGAGAGAATTGAGTATGGAAACCTCGAGGAGGATGGAATGTACTCACTCAGATGTGCAGCAGTAGACAAGGCTGGAAATGCTTATGATACTGTAAATATTGTTGATGAAGATGGAGTATCTTCAGCTGTAAACTTACAGGATGGAGATAATCTCATTGATTTCTCTGTCAACAGAAATGGCTCAACATTTGCATTAAATGATTACTCAATGGATGTAGTTAATGACTATTATGTACAGGAAACTGCAGAGGATATCGTATTCTTCGAGACTAATGCTGATGAACTCTTAAACTACAATATCAAGCTTAATGGCAATGCCCTTAAGGAAGGTAACGACTACAAGGTAACAGAGTCAGGAGGAGACGGAAGCTGGTACAGATACGAGTATGCTGTAAATAAATCACTTTTTGATGATGAAGGTGAATACAATCTCGTCGTTGAGTCAGAGGACAAAGCCACATCAATGGCATATAGTGATTTGAAAAACGTTTCAGCTGATTTTGTAATTGATAAGACAGCTCCAACTTTCACAATCAGTGGAATTGAGGAAGACGGTAATTACAGAGGAACATCACAGAACGTAACTCTTGTTCCTACAGATGATGGAGGAAAGCTTGGACATGTCAAAGTTACAATACTTGACAAGGATGGAAAAGAACAGAAAGTCATTTCTGATATGTCAGGCGATGAACTTACAAAGTACCTGAATGGAAATGATGGAAAGATTAAATTTAAGGTACCGGAGGGCGTAAATCAGCAGGTTGCAATACTTTGTGCAGACTGCTCCATCGGAACAGATGGTGGAACCAATACAACTGATTTTATTTACAAGGGTATAACAGTTTCATCAAACGCTTTCATTCTTTTCTTTGAGAACAAGCCACTGTTTTATGGTGTGCTGGGTGTAGTTGCAGCAGCAATAATCGTACCAACAGGTTTTGTAATCTATAAAAAGAAAAGAAAAACTAAAAAAGAAGCATCAGAACAGTAAATTAATGATCTGAATAGGAGCCGGTCACAAGATCGGCTCTTACTAAATAATTTGAGGGATGGACAAAGTAACACGTATATGCATAATACTAATCAATCACAAGCCCGTTACAACAAGGTATATCACACCAAGCACCCAGCTTGAAAATATGCCGTACAGTATCACAGGACCTGCAATCCTAAATATCTGACAGCCTATGCCAAATACCTGCCCCTCCACCTGAAATTCACATGCGGATGAGCATACTCCGTTTGCAAAGCCTGTTATAGGAACGAGAGCGCCGGCACCTCCCCAGTTTGCGAGTGGTGCATACAGGTTTAGCGCTGTCAGTATGCAGCTTATGAGAATCAAAATCATGCTGCACCAGGCAGAGGCTTCATCGCTGCTTAACCCAAAGTATTGTGTGCAGATATTTACTATGAGCTGTCCGATAGTGCATATGATTCCGCCGAGTATAAATGCCTTTAGCATGTTTGCAGAAAGGCAGTGAGTAGGTGTGACGCGCTTTACATATTTGTTATATTCATCATTTCGTTTTTCTTTTTGGTCAGTAGTCATGTTTTCAGACCTCCTTTTTTATAGGATGACCGTATTTTTTAAATGTATTCATATATGTGATTTTAGTTATTTGATTTGGGTATAGTTACTTATTAGAATTAAATATGAAGGATATATCAAATAATCCTTGCTACTTTCTGCTTTAAATAGTAGAATTGTAGCAAGGATTATTTTTGCGCGGTAGCGCATCAAAGTAATAAATCACAGCAAAGCATATAATTGCGATAAATAATGCAAGTATTTTGCAATAAAGAAAAGGAGACACATATATGTATACACTTGACGACATCAAGAAAGAAGATCAGGAGATTGCAAGCGCCATCACAGACGAATTTGAGCGCCAGAACAGCCACATCGAGCTTATTGCTTCTGAGAACTGGGTAAGCCCTGCTGTTATGTCAGCTATGGGAAGCATCCTCACCAATAAGTATGCTGAGGGATATCCGGGAAGAAGATACTATGGCGGCTGCGAGTGCGTGGACGAGGTAGAGGAGCTTGCCAGAGAAAGAGCCAAGAAGCTTTTCGGCGCAGAGTATGTAAATGTACAGCCGCACTCAGGTGCTCAGGCCAACATGGCAGTACAGTTCGCCATCTTAAAGCCTGGCGATACCATCATGGGAATGAATCTTGACCACGGCGGACACCTCACACATGGTTCACCGGTCAACTTCTCAGGCTCATATTTCCATGTAGTGCCTTATGGAGTAAATGACGAGGGCTTCATCGATTACGACAAGGTAGAGGAGATCGCCCTTGAGTGCAAGCCAAAGATGATTATCGCAGGTGCATCTGCATATGCGAGAACTATAGATTTCAAGCGTTTCAGAGAGATTGCAGACAAGGTAGACGCAGTGCTCATGGTTGATATGGCTCATATCGCAGGACTTGTAGCCGCAGGACTTCATCCAAGCCCAATCCCATATGCGCATGTCACCACAACCACTACACACAAGACTCTCCGCGGACCTCGTGGAGGAATGATTCTCTGCAGCCAGGAGATGCAGGATAAGTACAATTTCAACAAGGCTATTTTCCCGGGAATCCAGGGTGGACCTCTCATGCACGTTATCGCTGCAAAGGCAGTCTGCTTCAAGGAGGCATTACAGCCTGAGTTCAAGGAGTATCAGAAGCAGATTGTAAAGAATGCGCAGGCGCTTTGCAAGGGTCTTCAGAGCCGTGGCATCAAGATTGTATCAGACGGCACAGACAACCACCTCATGCTTGTAGACTTAACTCCGTTTGGTCTCACAGGAAAATCTATCGAGAAGCTTCTCGATGCGGCTCATATCACAGCTAACAAGAATACTATTCCTAACGACCCACAGAAGCCATTTGTCACAAGCGGTATCCGTCTCGGAACACCTGCTGCTACATCAAGAGGCTTAAAGGAGGATGATTTCGACAATGTTGCAGAGGCAATCGCCATGATCATCAAAGAGGGCGAGAGCGCAGTTGAGCCTGCAAAGGCTATCATCAAGACACTTACTGACAAGTATCCTCTTGCATTTTAAGGGTTTTCAGAGTAAAATGTTATAAGTTATAAAAACATAATACTTTGGAGGAATTATGATAGACTTAAAGTTTTTAAGAGAGAATCCGGATCTCGTAAAAGAAAATATTAAAAAGAAATTCCAGGACCACAAGCTTCCGCTTGTCGATGAAGTAATCGAGTATGACAAGAAGGCCAGAGAAGCACAGCAGGAGGCTGATGATCTTCGTGCAAAGAAGAATCAGGTCTCTAAGCAGATTGGTGCTCTTATGGCACAGGGCAAGAAGGAAGAGGCTGAGGCTGTAAAGGCTGAGGTAGCACAGATTTCAAAGCGCCTCACAGAGCTTGAGCCACTCGAAAAAGAGTATCAGGACAAGGTGCTTGAGGATATGATGAAGATTCCAAACATCATCGATCCATCAGTTCCAATCGGAAAGGATGATACCTTCAACGTGGAGAACGAGAAGTTTGGTGAGCCTGTTGTTCCTGATTTCGAGATTCCTTATCATACAGATATCATGGAGAGATTTGACGGAATAGACCTCGATGCAGCAGGAAAGGTTGCAGGAAACGGTTTCTATTATCTGATGGGAGATATCGCACGTCTTCACTCAGCCATGACAGCATATGCGCGTGACTTCATGATTGGAAAGGGCTTTACATACTGTATTCCACCATTCATGATCCGTTCAAATGTCGTAACAGGCGTTATGAGCTTTGAGGAGATGGATGCCATGATGTACAAGATTGAGGGAGAGGATCTCTACCTTATCGGCACATCTGAGCACTCAATGATCGGTAAGTTCATCGATACAATAAACGATGAGTCAAAGCTTCCATACACACTCACAAGCTACTCACCTTGCTTCCGTAAGGAAAAGGGTGCACACGGCATTGAGGAGAGAGGTGTTTACCGTATCCATCAGTTTGAGAAGCAGGAGATGATTGTTGTCTGCAAGCCACAGGATTCAAAGGAATGGTATGAGAAGATGTGGAAGTACACAGTAGAGCTTTTCAGAAGTCTCGATGTGCCTGTCCGTACCCTTGAGTGCTGTTCAGGAGACCTCGCAGATCTCAAGGTTAAATCATGCGACGTAGAGGCATGGTCACCAAGACAGAAGAAGTACTTCGAGGTTGGAAGCTGCTCTAACTTAGGCGATGCACAGGCAAGACGTCTTAAGATTCGTGTAAAGGGCGAGGATGGCAAGAAATACTTTGCACATACTCTTAACAACACAGTTGTTGCTCCACCACGTATGCTTATCGCATTCCTTGAGAACAACCTGAATGCAGATGGCTCTGTAAATATCCCTAAGGCACTTCAGCCATACATGGGTGGTACAGAGAAGCTTATTCCGAAGCACTAGTTTTTGAAATAAATTAGTTCATGTAAATATAACAGCCGTAGCTGCGATTGAAAAAGAAAATCGCGGTTACGGCTGTTTTGTAGTTAATGACCTTATCAATATTTATGTCAGAGATGATAAGCAAATACAGAAGGCTTTTGACAAAAACGGTCATGCAAAATTCTTTTAATAAACGTCATTGACACCAAATGTGATACCACGTATAATATAGATAGGAGGTATTCAGAATGTCAAAATGGGATAAACTATTAACGAGAATATGTGCTTTATC
>OIGD01000999.1_pt1 | contig 29103 bp, 18 predicted proteins | sample 1582211 | NCBI WGS metagenome assembly OIGD01 (sample SAMN04414078, study PRJEB24778) | human gut metagenome | material: faecal | host: Homo sapiens
CCCTAAAAAGTCAGAATTTTGATGAGATTGTGTTTTTCTCGGCGGGTTCTGAAAAATCCAGTGTACTTTGGCGTACACGATTTTTCGGGTTCCGCCGAAAAAGCAAAATATCGCAAAATTATGACTTTTTAATTTGTTTGGCAAAGACTTTTCCCATCTTTCCAAAGTCGTGTATCATCGTAAATCCGTACTTTTCGTAAAACCTGATGCCGCCCGCGTTGTCGCCGCCCACCCCCAGATGCACGCCTTTCACGCCCTTTTCGGCAAGGTAATCCATGAGGGCGTCCATAAGTTTCGCGCCGTATCCTTGGTGTTGCGCCTCGGGCAAAATGTCGATATGCAGGTGCGCGGGATATTTTTTCGCGTCCATATAAAGACTTTGGCGGAATGCGAAAAAGTGTGTGAACGCTTCAATCCTTGAAAGTTTTCTGACGCGCGGCATAACGTATCTGGTGAATGTCTTCACAAAGGTTTTGTAATCAAGACTTGACAGAATATATCCGACCGCAACGTCGTCTTCGTCCCGCGCAAGAATAAAGATTCCGTCGGGCTCAAACTCGGTATAATAGTCGGCGTAAAGCGTCGCGACAAGTTCGGGATTTTTGACGTATGCGGGCGCGGTCGCCGTAAGATGGCAAATCTTCCTTACGTCGTCGCGATCCGATTCTCTGTATTTCCTGATATGGTATGCCATTACTCGGTCGCAAGTCGAATTGCAATTCTGATGAAGTCGGCGGCTTTCATTTCGCCCACTTTTATACCCGTTCCTTTGACGGTCTTGTTCAATTCTTCTTCGGTCAACCCGAGATTGCCCCAGGTGTTAAGTTCACGCAAGGTTGCGACTTTGATTTTGTCGGAAACTTCGGCTTCGATTGAAGAAATCTTGCTGTTTCCGAGCCCGTATAAAATGCTGTTTGTGTCGTTAAGTTCCATCACGTCGCCGATACGCATATCTTTCACGATTTTGTCCATCGTGCCGCTGTCGGCAAGGTCCTTAACGGTCATCGTTGCCATTTTTGAAAGGATTTTGTCGGATTCGCCGTCGTAAATGCAAGCGTAGTATTCAGCCGCGGTTTCGCCGTCAAACTTAAAGCGTTTATAGTCGTTCATATTATGCCACTCGGTACCTATCTGGAACCATTCACCGTCGGGTGATGAAGTATAACTTCCCCCGGTTTTATCGAATCTGGCAGTCGGTTTATAGTAACCCGAGGAAAGAAGAACGTAATCGCCGTTGTTGTTTCTGACGTAGCCTGCTTCCAGGAACAGGTTGCCGTCCTTATAATATGCAACGTGTTGCCCGATTTTATCGTGGCTTAATGCAACCGCCGCGTCGAAGTCGGCCGCTTTGACGTAAACTTTGCCGTCGATTTCCAGAACGTCCGAAAGGGTTGCGCCGTTGACGACTTCGTCAACGCCCGTCGAAAGCGTGCCGATGGTTTTGTCCTGCAATCCGACAAGCACGCCCGAACTTGCCTTATCGACAATCACGTACTGCGTGACGCTCGTCGCAATCGTACCTCTTGCGCGCACGAATTTAATGTCCGTGTCGGGATCGGTCTCCACGTAACCCACGTTGAACGTTCCCGCGTATTCGGGGGCTGCGTAAACGTCGGCAAGCGAGATATACTTCCTGACGCTTGTGTTGCCTTTGTCCGCCGCCGTCGCGACTCTTAATTTATATCTTTCTTTGACTTTGACGACTTCCTTTAAGAGCGTGCTGTTGACAACGTCGTCCATACGGGCGGCAATGTTGTTTACGCCGATTGTCGAAAGTTTTTTGATGACAGCGTTTCCGTCGCCTTCGTATACTCTCTTATATTCAGCCGTTTCGCCCGCCGCCGCAAGACGGAAGAATCCGTTTTCGTTGTTTGCGTCTTCGTCAAGGATAAATTTCGCGTCGGCAGTCGAGTCCAAAACAAACACGTCGCCGTCCACGTCCATGACGTCGGAAAGTCGCGCGGTGTTTACAAGGTCGTCGATACCTGCGGTTTGCAACTCGCCGATGGTCTTGTCTGCAAGCGCGACGACAACGCCGTTGCTTGCCTTTTCGGTGATGTTGTATCTATCGCCAAATCCGGCAAGTCCGTCCTTATATTTCACAAGATATACGGTTTTATCCCCTTCTTTTGCGGTGATAAACGTGCCTTTGTATTCTTTGCCCGCGGAAAGTGCGGGAAGCGCGATATATTCGCCGTCCGTCGCTTTTTCTGCGGTCGTGACGGAAACAACCTTCATAATATCGCCGACTTTGACGTTCTTGACGTCTTTATCGATTTCGGAAATTTTGCTGTCTTTCAACTTTTTCAGAATGTCCGCGCTGTCGTCGGTAATCTCGATGACCTGACCGAGTTTCATATCGCCGATCGCGCCGTCAAGGGTGTTGAGAGTTTCGTCCGCAAGCGCTTTAAGGACGGGCTCGCTCTTCCCGACGTGCATAAGAGCGTATCTTGCCAAAGAATCGGTTGACGAATATTCCGTGAGTTCTTCGTCGGTGACTTTTCCGTCTCTGCTGTAACCGTAAGTTTTCCACGGTTCTGCCTCGAAATAGTCCGCCTTTGTCGTTTCGACGTATCCTCGCCATTCAATGATTTCGGCGTATTTTGCGGGCTCTGTTCCGGTTGCGTCCTGAATCTTCGTGCGGACTGCCGCGCCTACACGGTAAAAATATTCAACGCCCGCTTCCGTTGCCGTTACAAAATCGTATTCGTAATAGAACAAACCGCTTTCGTTCTTCGTCGAATAATCGGCGTCGTATCTTTCGGTAACCGTCATACCGTGGCTGTCTTCGGGCACGACGTATGCGATGCCGAAACGGTTTTGATTGCCCGATTTATCGTATCTGTTTTTGAAGTAGGGAAGTTCCGCCCCTGCTTTGAGTTTCCAGTTGCCGGCGTCGCTGACTTTTATCGTGCCCGCGTCGGCGTCAAGAAGATAATAAGTTTCGCCGCTGACTTTTTTGTCGTTTGAAACGTACTCAAAGTATTCGCTCGTGCCATTTGCTGCGATGAGCGTTTTCTGCGAGAACTGCGCGCGCGATCTTCTGTACAAAACCGCCGTGTTGTTTTGGTAATCCCATTCGGTATAAAGGTCACGGTCGAAATCGGGCAAAACGTCTTCAAACTTAATGTTGTTTATCGCAGAATTGAGATCGCCGATTTTCACGTTTGCGACAGTGTCCAGCACGCCGCCCGCGCCAAACGACACGCCGAGAAGATATTGCATTTCGGCGATGGTCATTTCGTTGAGTTCCAGTGATTTAAGCAGCGCGTTGAATCCGTCGATGACAGGCTCCGAAATATGTTCCTGCACAATCGGCTTGCTTGCAAGTCCCGTGGTCGTATCGATACCCGTCTTTTTCAGAACGTCGCCAAGCGTAAAGCAGTTAAGCACGACTTTCAGATTATCGTCTTTGAAAACGTCCGCGACCTTTAACGCGCCAAGCGTTTCGCGACTTTTGTCGTCCACCGTGATTTCAAGCGAGTTTTCAAGGATTTTGATGATGTCGATGCCGAAAATACGCTTCGCGTCGGACACCGTCGTCTCCTTGATGTTGCCGCCTTTCACCATATCGTAAATGTCAAGTATGGATTTGTTGCGGATTTCAGCGTCCTTGTCGATGAAAGTGAATTCCTGCTTTGTGTAGTTTTCCACGTCGTTGACGGAAACCGCCGCCACCGCGTAGTACACCACGCCCGCAATCGTACCGCCGACAAGCAATACGCCCACGACAATCCCTAAAATGAATGTAAGAAATTTTCCAAAACCGCCTTTCATAGTTCCTCCGATATATCGTAACGAAACAATATCGCATTAATTACTAATAATTATAATACTATATCAAAAATATATTTGCAAGCGATATGTATTTTTTATATACAATATAAAAATCCACCATTGCTCGGTTTTTTGAAAACCACTCTTTTCAAAAACCGTGAAAGGGGAATTCAGGGTTAGCGGCGCGCGGATTCCCTGAATGGGGAAAACGACACAAAAAAAGCATCTCGTCCGAGATGCTTTTGACTGTTGTGTGCCCCGCCCCAAAACGGCAATCTCTTCATTTGCCTTTTTGATTAAAAAAGCACCCAAAAGGGTGCTTTAATATTTTTGTTAAAACGGAAAGAAATCGATAGTCTACCGCCCCACGAGTACAAGTATCTCGTGGGGACCCCGTTGATGTTTCTTTTGGGGTTCTGAAATTCCTCCGCTGTTCGGGTTTTGGAAACCACTCTTTTCAAAAACAAAAGCACCCAAAAGGGTGCTTTAATTTATATATGTTGTACGAAACGTCAAGAATTTGATGGTCTACTGCCCCACGGGTACAAGTATCCCGCGGGGTCCCCGTTGACGTTTCTCGGCAGGTTTTGCGAGCGCGCGTACTATTTCGTACGCAACCGAGCAAGTTCTGCCGAAAACTCGAAAGCACGCAAATTATTGACGTTTCGCGTCTTCTTTTGCGCCGATTTTCTTGATCGTCCTATACACCGCTTCGATACCGCCCTCGAAAACGCTGGTCTTTAAGCGATCCGACTTATCGTTGGAAGTGTGGTAATAGTCGGTGGCAATGGGGTTTTGCGCGGCGAAGGTGATGGTTTTTACGCCTGCGCGGCAGAACGGGGTGCTGTCGCAACCGCCGACGGGATTCCAGATTCTGCCCGTCTTTTTGACAAGTCCGAGTTCCTGCAAGGATTCGTAAAGCATATCGCCGAGTTCCATATCGAATTTGCACATTTGCGCGGCGTCGCCCTGAATGACCTCGAAGTAATCTTCGTCGGAGATGCTGTCGACATTGATCTGATAGCAATTTTTGAGCATGCCGTCGTCTTTATGGTGTTTCACAAACGCGCGCGAGCCGCGGAGACCGGATTCTTCGCAAGCCATAGCGGCGCAGATAAGACGGCAGTTTTCGGGCAAATCTTCGGGATGCGCGCTGAAATGTTTAGCGATTTCCTGATTCAAGCCGATGCCCGTAAGGTTATCCATACAGCCGGGGGACGCGATGGTTTTGTCGTGCGACAGGAATTGCGTGATGAAGTAAAGCCCCGGAATGCAGACGATGGGAAGGATATATCCGACGTATGCGTACCATTTCCATGTGGTGATGGTTGCGGCGTTTGTCCACAAGGGATTAGCGTACGTCCCGTCCGCGGCAAACTGCAACACGAATCCGAACACCAGAATCGAAAGGAGCCCTACGACGCCGTAAACGATTTTCGGAATGAACGTTTTGGGGTTTTTCTTTGCAAGATTCCAGTTCCAGCTGCTGTCGTAGTGCGCGGACAACACGATGGTATAGTCTGTCTTGCCGGACAAAGGCTCCTGCACGGTATAGAAGTTTTCGGTGTCTTTCTTTTTCCAAAGGAAGTCGAAAATCTGCGTGTAGAAACCGCCCATAAGCGCGAAGTATATGAAGCAAAGCGCAGCGATTACCGCGCCCGCTATCGGGTAAATAAAGAACGCGATAAGCGCGATAAGTCCGCCGATACCGATGTACGGGATCGAGCCGATTCCGCTTTCGGGTGCAACCTTGAACGGCTCGGACACGGGCTTGATTCCGATATTCTTTTCGTATTCTTCTTTGATGAGTTTGGCGCCGGCGCGTTCTTCGTCGGAACCCGGGAGACGAGGACCGATTTCCGTTTCGACTTTCTTAATAAAGTCCATCATACTTTCGGAAGCGGCTTTGAAGTCAAAATCTGCCATAATTTCCTCCAACGTTATTAAAAGATAAAGTAATTATAGCACAGTGAAAAGGTTTATTTCAATGTTTTTCGCGCACAAAGTCCTTTTTGCCCGAAAAAAATTTTTCGTTTATGTTCCTTTTTGAAAGAAATACCGCGTTTGTTTTACAAGGTTCCCTTCCGGGAGATTGCCACGCTGCGCTCGCAATGACAGAGTACTTCGTACGGAATATAACAAGAGTTTGTTTACCAGAATCTATTTGCAGAATTTTCGTTCTTTCTTTATTCTATCCCGTGCAACGCACTTTATGTCTTTGCGAGCGAAAATACGGGGACCCCGCGGGATACTGTGTACTCGCGGGGAAAAGGAGTATGCAAGCATAAGACAACCGACTGCCGCTTGCGACAATCGGTTGGTCAAAAGAGAAGCATACGACGCATCTCCCGGAAGGGACACCGCATTATAAAACCCACGCAAGATACTTTTGTACTTGCGTGGAGAAAAAGGCGCACACAAGCAAAAGAGTGAGCGTTATCGCCCCGATAATGCGATTTCAAAAGCGCAGTGTGCGCCGCGGGGCAAGACAATACCACCGCAATTGCGGTGGTATTGTCTTTTGATGTGTTTAGGATTAAGGAATTATGGATTGTGATCAATGTTAATTTCGGGGCGCGGGGGGATTTCCGCCCTGTCCGCCGGGTTGACCGCCGGGTTGACCGCCACCGGGTTGCTCGGGTTGTCCGCCCTGTCTGCCGTTCGACCGCACGCCGATTGCCGTTATCGTTTCGGTCACTGAAAAGCTTGCAAGAAGGTTTTCGTCCGCATACAGACTATACGTGCCGTTGGTTGCGAGTTCGGGCGTTGACAGGATTATCGCCTGCGCCTGTTTTTTGAGCGTTATGCGGACCATTTCGCCGCCGTACGCGTTTGTCAGAATGATTTCCGAGCCCGCCTGAACCGTGTTTACGCCGTACACAAGCACGTTGGATTTTGAGTTCGACGCGGGGATTTCCAGCATTTCTTTGGACGACGCGACGAATACGTTGCCGCCGTCGATAAGGATTCCGCCGTCTGCGTCAAGTCCTGTGTCCGCGCCCGTCGTGGGGCCGTATACGATAAGCGTGCCGCCCGTGACGTAAATCGTGCCGTTGCTGTCCAAGCCGTCGCCCGACGCGTCGACCGTTATCGTTCCGCCCGAGATAATGATATGTTCGTTCACGCTTTCATCGTCGCTTGCGGCGTTTATGCCGTCGTCGCTTGCGGCGTTTATGCCGTCGTCGCTTGCGGTGATGTAAATCGTGCCGCCGCCTATTTCAACGTATGCGCCCTCGATTCCTTCGTATGAGCCGTTCACGGTGATTTCGCCGCCGTCGATTTTCACAAGTTCGTCGGCGTGGATTCCGTCGTCGAGGGTGGTCAGGTCAAGCGTGCCTCCTTTTATAAGCACGTTTCCCGAGTTCGTGTGGATCGCGTCGTCGGACGAATTGATTTTCACGCGTGCGCCGTCAATGACGATAAAGTAATTCGAATTTTTTGTGACGGCGTATTCCGTGCCGTCGATTTCATATTTGATTTCGCCGCACTTGATGCCTTTCGCGCTTTGAATCATCGCGTATCGCGCGCCCTTTGTCGCTACGTCGTCGGCAACCTTTTTATAGGTATCGCCGCTTTTGATATATCTGAAATCGTCCTCGGAAAGGTCGTATGTCGCCATGCTTTCTGCGCTGTAACTCACAAACGTTGCCGAGGTTTCTATATCCACGCTTCCGCCCGTGATATATACGAACGTGTCCGCCTGAATTCCGTCGCCCGAAACGCTTGCAATTATCTTGCTGTTTTTAAGAGAAACGTATCCTTCGTTCAAAGTAAACTCTTGCGTTTCATCGTCACATTCCGCATTTAACGCGTCTTTTTCAGCGGATAAAACGTTTATTTTGGCGTTTTCCGTTTCAATAAACCTTGCGGACAAAGCGTGGTTTCCGGCGGTCAAATTTATCGTAGAATCCGCAATCGAAAGCCCTTTTGAAACCTTGATACCGTTCTTTTTCGCGCTTACTTTTATCGTTCCCGTGCCATTGATTTTCAGCGTGCCTTTGACGTGGATCGCGTTCACGTCGTCACCCTTACTTGCCACTTCGTTTTCGGTGTTTTCGCACGCGGTGATTATAAGCGTCGATTTTTTATTCGTGTTTGAAATCGCGATTCCCGTGCCGCCCGATATCGTCGCGTCGTTCAGAAACAGATGCACCGTTTCGCCGTTGCCGACGCTCACGGTTATCCCCGCGTACGCGCCCGTCAATATATAACTGCCCGCGCTCGTAATCGTCGTTACGTCGTTTGAAAGCACGGTCGCTCCGTCCGCGTTCACGTCTTTTGAAAGAGTCGACAAATCGACTGTTGCCGCATTTTCCACCGCGCTTTCTTTTTCGCTCACGTCGTAAACTGTCGGCGCGACGGCAGTTGTTTTTTTCAGTCCGCCGCTTTTGTCGTTTTCACTGTTGCAGGCGACAAGCGAAAACGAACATATCGCAATAATCGTTACTACCAAAACTTTCAAAATCCTCTTTTTCATGTTCCTGCTCCATTTTCTTTCATTTTTAAGCATAAGCCTTAATTTTATTAAAAATTTTTCATAAAAGATACTTAAAATTTCGGCAAAGTCGTGTTCGCGACAAGGTTTTCGCCGTGTCGATAACGCTATATCCTTATATAATTCGTAAACACCAAATAAAAAAGCACCGCTTTCGCGATGCTTTCTGTTTTGTTTGATTTGCCTTATTCTTCGTCGGAAACGGTTTCGTTTACGGCGTTGATTTCGGCGTTGACTTCCGCCGCTTCTTCCGAGCTTTCGTTATCGACGGGGAATTCGGAATCTGTCGCAGACGTTACTTCCGTCACGTCTTCGGTCGTCGTCACGGGATTGCCGTTTTCGTCAAGCACGACTTCTTCTTCGGGTTCTTCGTGCGGGACGACCGCAATCGACATAATCTTGCTGCCTTCCCTGAGGTTCATGACTTTTACGCCCTTGGTATCCCTGCCGATCTTGCGAATTTCGTCCGCCGCGACTCTGATAATGATGCCGTTGTCGGCGATAATCATAATATCGTTGTCGGCGTTGATCATTTTCAGGCACACGAGTTTTCCGGTTTCCTCGTTGAACACGCCCGCTTTAACGCCCATACCCGCACGGCCTTGCACGCGGTATTCGTCGGGCGAGGAGCGTTTTCCGAAGCCGTTTTCGGAGATTGTCAGAACTTCTTTGTCTTCTTCGACCATTGCCATATCGACGGCGTAGTCGCCGGGGTTCAGCTTCATACTGCGTACGCCCTGGCAGTCTCTGCCCATTGCGCGGACGTCTGCCTCGCGGAAGCGGATACACTTGCCTTCGTGCGACGCAATGATAAGTTCTTCATCGCCTTTCGTGATCATTGCCGCGATGAGTTCATCCCCGTCAACCAACCGAATCGCCTTTTTACCGGTCTTTCTGATGCTTTCAAACTCGGATAATGCCGTTTTCTTGATAAGCCCTTGTTTGGTCGCGAGCATCAGATAGCCTTCGCCGCGTTCGGGCACGGGAAGGAGCGTCGCGACCTTTTCGCCGGGATCGAGCTGCAAAATATTGATGACCGCGCGCCCGCGGGAGTTCCTGGACGCCTCGGGAATTTCATACCCTTTGATGACGTAAACCTTGCCGAAGTTGGTGAAGAACATAAGGTCGTCGTGGGTGGACGTCGTGAAGATGCTTTCCACAAAGTCTTCGTCTTTCGTCTTATGCGCGGTGATGCCCACGCCGCCCCTGTGCTGGCTCTTGTATTCCGCAACGGGCTGACGTTTGACGTATCCGCCGTGAGTCATCGAAACGACGATGTCTTCCTTTTCGATAAGGTCTTCGATATTGATTTCGGAATAATCGTAGGACACTTCGCTGCGACGCGGCGTATTGTACGTTTCCTTGACCTCCAAAAGTTCTTTCTTGACGATGTCGTTGACTTTGTTGATGTCGGCAAGAATTTCCTTGTAGTTGGCGATTTCGACTTCTTTCTGGGCAAGTTCGTCGTTGATTTTTTCGACTTCCAGAGAAGTAAGTCTGCGAAGTCTCATTTCAAGGATTGCCGCCGCCTGTTTGTCGCTGAGAAGGAACCTATCCATAAGGGCTTTCGCGGCGGAGTCGTTGTCGGCGCTTTCTTTGATGACCTTAATGACCTCGTCGATGTTCGCAAGCGCGATTGCAAGACCTTTTAAGATATGTTCCCTTTCTTCCGCCTTTTCAAGGTCGAACCTCGTACGGCGGGTGATGACGTCTTCCTGGTGCTTGATGTAATAAGTCAGGATTTCTTTCAGATTGAGAATGCGCGGTTTTTTGTCGGCAAGGACAAGCATAATCATACTGAAACTGATTTGCATCTGGGTTTGTTTGAAAAGCGTGTTCAGAACGACCTGCGCGTTTGCGTCCTTTTTGATGTCGATTACGACGCGGAGACCGTGGCGGTCGGATTCGTCCTTAATGTCCGAAATGCCCTCTATTCGCTTGTCTTTGACCTGGTCGGCGATATTTTCGATAAGGCGCGCCTTGTTGACCTGATACGGAAGTTCGGTAACGACGATTCTCGTCCTGCCGTTTGCCATTTCTTCGATTTCGGTGCGGGCGCGGATTATGCAGCCGCCGCGACCGGTTTTGTATGCCTGACGAATGGACGCACGGCCGAGAACTATGCCTGCCGACGGAAAATCGGGCGCGGGAACGAATTTCATAAGGTCTTCGACTTCCAGTTCGGGATTTTCCATAAGAGCGACGGTGGCGTCGATAACTTCGCCGAGATTGTGCGGGGGAATGGACGTCGCCATACCGACGGCGATACCGTCCGAACCGTTCACGAGAAGGTTGGGGTAACGCGAAGGAAGCACGACGGGCTGTTCACGCGTGTCGTCGAAGTTGGGGCAAAAGTCCACGACGCGTTTGTCAAGGTCGCGGATCATTTCGTTGGCGATTTTGGAAAGCCTTGCTTCTGTGTAACGATAAGCCGCCGCGGGGTCGCCGTCGACCGAGCCGAAGTTGCCGTGTCCGTCGATAAGCGGGCAGCGGATCGAGAAGTCCTGAGCAAGCCTTACGAGAGCGTCGTAAACCGAGCTGTCGCCGTGGGGGTGATATTTGCCGAGAACGTCGCCGACGATAAGCGCGCACTTTCTGAACGGCTTGTCGCAGGTCAGATTAAGTTCGCTCATGCTGTAAAGGATACGGCGGTGTACGGGTTTCAGACCGTCCCTGACGTCGGGAATCGCACGGGATACGTTGACCGCCATTGCGTAGGCGATGAACGATTTTTTCATTTCCTGGTCAAGGTCGATTTTGACGATTTTCGACATCCCGAGATGTTCGACGAAATCTTTATCTTTCTGAGAATCGTTATTTTTGATTATCATTTTTCATCTCTCCTTAAATGTCAAGTTCTGTTACGAGCGTCGCGTTGTCTTCGATAAACTGACGGCGCAGTTCGGGCTGTTCGCCCATAAGAACGGTGAATATTTCGTCCGCGGCGATCGCGTCGTCCATATTTACGCGCAGCAGCGTGCGGGATTTCGGATCCATCGTGGTTTCCCAAAGTTGTTCGGGGTCCATTTCGCCAAGACCTTTGTAACGCTGAATTTCGTTGCCCTTTCTTCCGACGGAGTCGAGATATTCGTTAAGTTCGTCGTCGGAATAACAATATTTGACGGTTTTGCCCTTCGTGACTTTGTAAAGCGGGGGCTGCGCGATATAAACGTGGCCGTTTTCGATGAGCGGGCGCATGAAACGGAAGAAGAACGTGAGCATAAGTATGCGGATATGGCTGCCGTCAACGTCGGCATCCGTCATACAGATGATGCGGTTGTAACGAAGCTTGCTTTCGTCAAAATCTTCCTTGATGCCCGCGCCGAACGCGGTGATCATCGTCTTTATTTCTTCGTTTTCAAGGACCTTATGGAGCCTTGCCTTTTCAACGTTCAGGATTTTACCGCGGAGGGGCAGTATTGCCTGAAAACGTCTGTCGCGCCCCATCTTTGCGCTGCCGCCTGCGGAGTCGCCCTCGACAAGGTAAATTTCGCAAAGAGAAGGATCTTTGTCCGAACAGTCGGCAAGTTTGCCGGGGAGCGTGGTGCTTTCAAGGGCGGATTTGCGCCTTGCAAGGTCGCGCGCGTTCCTTGCGGCTTCTCGTGCCTTCTGGGCGAGAACGCCTTTCATAATCAAATCTTTGGCTTCTTTGGGGTGTTCTTCGAGATACGAGCCCAACCCTTCGGCCATAGCCTTTGCGACGACCGTACGCATTTCGCTGTTGCCGAGTTTCGTCTTGGTCTGACCTTCGAACTGCGGGTTGGTGAGTTTCACGGAAATAACCGCCGTCAAGCCTTCTCTGACGTCGTCGCCCGAAAGTTTTTCGTCGCCTTTCAGAATATTGTTGTTTTTGCCGTAATCGTTGATGATTTTGGTGAGCGAGTTTTTGAAACCTTCCAAGTGCGTGCCGCCTTCTTCGGTATTGATGTTGTTGGCGAACGCGAAAATGGTTTCCGAATAACTGTCGTTGTACTGCATCGCGATTTCGACCTCGCCGTTTTCGTAACTTTCGTCAAAATAAATGACCTCCGGGAAAACGGTCTCTTTGTTTTTATTCAGACTTTCGACAAACTGGACGATACCGCCTTCGTAATGGAAAGTTTCGTCGCGTGCGGGCTCTTCGCGGCGGTCGATAAGCTGAATGGTCAACCCGCGGTTGAGATACGCAAGTTCGCGCAGGCGGATTTTCATCGTGTCGTAATTGAAATCGAGCGTCTCAAAAATTTCGGGATCGGGATAAAACTGAATCGTCGTGCCGGTGCGGTCGGTCGTGCCGACTTCCTGCAACGGACGTTGCGCGATGCCCCTGTTGAAAATTTGTTTGTATATTTTGCCGTTCTGGTAAACGGTGGCTTCCAACCATTCGGACAATGCGTTCACGCAGGATACGCCGACGCCGTGCAGTCCGCCCGAGATTTTATAGCCGCTGCCGCCGAATTTTCCGCCGGCGTGCAACTTCGTCAGAACGACTTCAACGGCGGATTTACCCTCTTTCGGGATAATGCCCGTGGGGATTCCGCGGCCGTTATCGATGACTTTGCAGCTGCCGTCCTTTTCAATCGAAACGATGATTTTGTCGCAGTATCCGGCAAGAGCCTCGTCGATACTGTTGTCGACGACTTCCGTAACAAGGTGATGCAAGCCCCTTTCGTCGGTCGAGCCGATGTACATACCCGGTCTTTTACGGACGGGATCCAGCCCTTCGAGGACCTGTATCGCGCCCTGGTCGTAAGATAAATTTTGTTGTTCCATAATACCTCCGTTTATATGAAAATAAAACCGTGTTTTTCAAAATGTGAAAAAAGCGCGCGCCCCGACAGATTGCTTATGTAAGCATGTTGTTTTCCGTCTTCGTCGTCGTAAAAAACGACGCTTCTGGGTTCGCCGGTTTTTTGTACCTTTATCATGCCTTCCGAAATGATTTCGTCAAGAGCCAGGGACAAGGTCGAATTTCCGACGCCTTCGTCGATTATCGCGACGACGTCCGTGTAAAACACGCGCATACGCTCTCCCGCGTACGCAATGCGTGCGCACGCATAAAGTAATAAGTATAATAATTATAACATATTATCAATAAATTACAAAACGTTTTTCGCGTCTTTTTGATAAATTATCCTTTTTTACGGGATTTTCGGGGCTTTTAAGGGCAAAATTCAATTTGTCGTGGGGGAATATATCCGTTTTTCTTATTTCGGTTCTGATAACCCCTGCGGCGCGGACGTCTTTTTTTACATTTCCGCCGCGGATAAGAAACCGCGCGTTTTTCCGATACTTCCTAAAAATTCTTTTACTTTCTTTTCCGATATGATATAATAACCGTATGTTTATCAAATCGCTTCAACTGAAAAATTTCAGAAACTACGACGCGGCGTCCGTTACTTTCGGACAAGGCATCAACGTGCTTTCCGGCGAAAACGCAAGCGGAAAGACGAATATGCTGGAAGCGATTTATCTGTTGGGACTTGGCAAATCCCCCCGTACGAGCCGCGAAAAGGAGCTTATTTCGTTCAACGCCGAGCGCGCGTATATCAAGGCGGAAATCGCAAAAAAATATCGCACGCACGTCATCGAAATAGTAATTGAAAACAAAGGCGCGAAAAAAATAAAAATCGACAATCTTCCCGTGAAAAGACTGTCCGAACTTATCGGTATCGTCAACGTCGTGTACTTCTCCCCCGACGAAATGCGTTTCGTGAAGGCAGGCCCCGATGAACGACGGAGATTTTTGGACATTTCCCTTTCGCAACAATCGAAAACTTACTTTAAGTCGCTTGCAAAATACAACAAAATTCTGCAACAAAGAAACACCCTTCTCAAAAACGAAAACCACAACGAAAACCTGAAAACCCTTTTGTCGATATGGGACGAGGGTATGGCGGAAGTCGGCGCGAATCTGATTCTTGCAAGGAAAAATTACGTAAAGAAACTTTCAACCCTTGCAAAAGATTCCCACTTTGAATTGTCTGACGGAAAAGAAACTTTGTCGCTGCAATACGAGTGCGCGATAAAAGGCGACACATACGACGAAATTTACAATAATTTACTTTCCGCATTTTCGACGTCGGTGGAGCGCGACCGCGCCCTTATGTATACGTCGCAAGGTCCGCACCGCGACGATATTAAAATAATATTAAACGACGTGGACGCAAGAAAATTCGCGTCGCAGGGACAGCAGCGAAGCGTGTCGCTTTCGGTCAAAATCGCGGAACTCACTCTTTTCAAAAACGAAACGGGCGAAGCCCCGATTTTACTTCTGGACGACGTGCTGAGCGAGCTTGACGTGGCGCGCCGCGAAAAACTTATCGAACTTGCAAACCGCACGCAAACAGTGATTACGTGTACGGAATTTGATGTTAAACCCATTAATTTGTCAAAACTGTACGTCGTAAAGAACGGCACCGTCGCTGAAAAAAGATAAAATAAGCGCAAAAAACTTTCTTAAATAAATATACTTTATTTTTATAATATATACCGATTTTGTTTGTTTTTTTCGGTCAATAATGTTATCATATATTTATTATGATCGATATCAATACCCTTTGGAACGACACCAAAATCAAATTATCAGCAAGACTTCAGGCGATAAGTTACGAAGTATGGATTGAAAAACTGGAACCGATTTGTTTTATCGGTCATACTCTCGTGCTGCAAACGGGAAGTCAAAGCAGTAAAAACACAATCGTGAAAAATTACCGCGAAACAATCCTCGAAGCAGTGAAAGAAGTCAACCCCATTATCTCGGACGTTAAGATTATTATCGAGTCCGAAAAAGCCGATTGTCTGAAACAGCAGGACTATACATTGGGGGACGAACTTGTCGTGAAAAAGGTTGAAAAATCCGATGACGCGGGTTTTTCGTTCAATAAAAAATATACCTTTTCAAACTTTGTCGTCGGGAAATCCAACGAAATCGCTTTCGCCGCGGCGCAAGCCGTGTCCGAGCATCCCGGCGGTCGTTTCAATCCCCTGTTTATATACGGCGGAGTCGGGCTTGGAAAAACCCACCTTATGCACGCAATCGGAAATTACATAAACGCAAAATTTCCTCAAAAACGCATAATGTACATCACGACGGACAAATATATCGCCGACTATGTGGAATCGATAAGAGATTCCAAAACAAGCGTCGCTTTCCGTGAAAAATATCGTTCCGTCGACGTGCTTATGATTGACGATATTCAGTTTATCGCGTCGAAACAAGGCACACAGGAGGCGTTGTTCCACACCTTCAACGATTTATATCAGAACGATAAACATATCATTATTTCGTCGGATCGTCCGCCAAAGGAAATCGCGCCCCTTGAAGAAAGGCTTCGCACCCGTTTCCAGTGGGGACTTCTTGCGGACATTCAGCCGCCCGATATCGAAACGAGAATCGCAATTCTCAAAAAGAAAGCCGACGCCGAAAACTTTTATCTTTCGAACGATGTCGCGTCGTTTATCGCCAGTAATATGGAAAACAACATCCGCGACCTTGAAGGTCTTCTTAACAAGGTTATGTTTTATTCCCAACTTTCGGGACAGCCGGCGTCGCTTGCGATTGCGAAAGAGGCTCTTTCCGGGTATATCGAAACGAAAAAGGAACATTTTGACGCATACGACGTGCTTTCGACAACCTGCAAATACTTCGGCGTTTCAGAAAACGACGTCATCGGCAAAAAGAAAAATAAGGAATTTGTGGAGCCAAGAATGATCGCGATTTATCTTATCTGCGACATGCTTTCCGTTCCCCTTGTGTCGATCGGCGGTATTTTCGGCGGCCGCGATCACGCGACGATAATCCACGCGCGCGACAAAATTTCGGACCTTATTTCATCGAATAGCGGCGCGTCACAAAAACTAAAAATACAAATCAACGACATAAAAGACATGCTCTATAAACGCTGATTGTAGATATGTTCATAATAATTAAAAGTTTTCAACAAAGTTGTTAACATCAAAATCCACAACTTGTTGTTGGAAGTAATCCGATTTTGTCAATATCTTGTGCGAAACGTTCACCTTCAACTTTTCCACAACCCTTATTAACAAAATCATCATCAAGTATAAAATAACAATAAATAATTAAGGAGAAAACGATGAAACTTTCTTGCGACAGCCTTGACTTATCAGACGCTTTAACACAGGTGGGAAAAGCCCTTCCCTTAAAGAAAGTAATGCCGATATTGAACGGTATTAAACTGAAAGCGGAAGGAGATACTTTGACGCTTACCGCAACGGATCTTGAACTTTCAATCGAAAAGAAAATAAAGGCGGATATTTTCACCGAAGGAGAAACTGTTATCCTTGGAAAATATTTTACGGAATACGTCAGAAAAATCGATAAGGAAGACGTTATTATCGATACGTCCGAGGAAAACACCCTTAAACTTACCTACGGCGAAAATAACGGCTATATCCAGACAATGGAAGCCGACGAATATCCCGCTTTCAAAAACGTCAACGACGAAAACTCTTTTTATATTGTAAAGAAAGAGTTGAAAAACCTTATCGAGAAAATTATATTCTGCACCGCAAGCGAAGATAACCGCCCAACGCTTAAAGGTTGCAGCATTGAAATTTCCGACAATAAAATCATCGGCGTCGCGTCAGACGGATACCGCCTTGCTTATTGCAAAAAAGAAATCGAATACGGCGGAGCGGATATTAAAATAATCGTCCCCGCAAGAAGTATGAGCGAAATTTCAAAACTTCTTGACGACAGCGACGAAAACGTAAAGGTGAGCATCGAGAAAAACTATTTCATGGTAGATCTCGAAAACACCAAAATCGTAACGCGACTTATCGAAGGCGAATATATCAACTATAATAAGATTATTCCTTCCGACTTCACAACCACCGTGTTTGTCGATAAAAAGGCGTTGGACACCGCAATCGACCGCGCGTCGCTTGCAACCCGCACCGAAAAGAAAAGCGTCGTAAAACTTGAAATCCGCGAAAAGAGAATGTCGATATCTGCGGAAAGCGAAATCAGCGGCATCAACGAAATCGTCAATATCGACCTTCTTGGACACGACCTTAACATCGGGTTCAACGCAAGATATCTTTCGGACAGCCTGCGCGCGATAAGCGACGATTTTGTGAAACTTTGCTTCACGACTTCGACCGCGCCCGGCGTCATCGTACCTACGGAAAAGAAGGAAGACGAATATCTTTACCTTATTCTGCCAGTGCGTATTATCAACTAATATAAACTTATTCCAAAACAAAAAAACACACTGCAAAAAAATGCAGTGTGTTTTGTTTTAACCTTTTTGTTACTTTTCTTCTTCGACTTTTCTTATCGGAAAATCTTAATGGAAAGAAAATATATAAGGATAAAAGTACTAAGACTGAGATTTTTTCATATAATAGTAGCAGTGGTGTTCTAACAATAAATTATTAATTAAGCTAATTTAAAAAGAAATAAGCATTATTGCTTATTTCTTTTATTTTTTTAATTAATTGGTGCTATAGAAATTATATAACTCGTGTCCTTCTTGGGAGGTCGTTTAATAGTAGCATCATCTTTATTAGAATAGCATTTTATAGTCGAAGGAAGTGGTGCCTCTAGGTCTAATACAAAATAGTAGATTCCTATAAATGTTTCAGTTCTATTTCCATTCAATTCAAAGAGAATAGTATTATCAGAATTAACAACAGGTTTTTCTATACTTTGTATAGTTTTTCCATCATTTACAGTAAATACAGCATCATTGTATGTTAGCACTAATTCTTTATAATAAACTCCATTTGAAAAACTAGGATACCACCTAGAAAATTGTTTGTCTGGTACACTCCATTCAGATTTTTCTGTTTCAGTTAAAAACTCCTCAGCTTTAAAATATAGAATTCTGAGTTCTCCATTATTTGTATTAACAAATATAATTCCATCATTGTACAGATAACTATAAAGATTTCTTGATCTATCAACATAGTTTGTTCCATCTAAAGTATACATTATAACAGAAGAGATAGTCATGTCACGTTCTGGATTATTGAAAATGAGGCTTCCTGTAATCTTTTTACCAATTTCTATATTACTAACTTTTGAAATTAGATATGAGTAATTTCTTTCAACACCACAACCATGATCAACAGTATTTAGAATAAATAATTTTCCATTTAGGACAAACATATCTTCAATAAGATCTATACCTTTATTAGTTATTCCATCCATGAGCGGTCTTAATCTAATACGAGAACTTGTTTGAGAATAATCTTCTTCAGAATATGTTAACCTTGTTTCTTGTACTTGTTCATTTTTCTCATTTAAAACCGTTACTATTTCATAACCAGTTACTTTTTTCATTTTTCCGTCAATAAATGAATAAGCATTATTATTATAGTCAAAAACGAAACTTGGTGTTTTCCATGCCATTCTTCCGCGGTCAAATTCTAAAGAATAGTAAACAAAAGTAACATTAATATTACTGTAATGAACTACATCTGTACGAGTTCTTCTATCTATTGATTCCTTTACAAAGATAATTCCATTCTTATCTTTATAAACTGCAAGTGCACTGTTACCTTTTCCGTCAACAATATTTTTTGAAATATCACGAAGAGTTAAATTGATTTTATCTTCATCATCTAAACGGATTTCATATTTTTTATCGCCCATAAGAGCCATACCAAAGTCATCAACTTCATCAAGGTTATTTTCACCAAGAGCATAAATTTTTCCAGTATTTGTATCAAGAATATAAGATTGAACAAATCTATTTGTATAATAATCTACACTGTCATATTTAGCAGCATTTGCTTCAGTTTTTCTTTCAGGAAGATCAGCTGCCGTAAAGCGAGTAATTGTTCCATCAGCTTCCTCAATTGTATAAACACCACCAAGATAGCATTCATCAGGAACAGGTATAGCAAAGCAGATAAATGCAAAATTATTTACAACTTTAAGTTTTATAATATCAAGAGCAAAAGTATCCTGAGATTTTACAATTGTGACTTCAACAATTTTTTCTTTTTTATCAAGCTCACCTTCAGGAACGGTGTCTGCATAGACATAGTCTTCAATATTATCAGCATTTCTTTCTTGGCGTGGAATTTCCTTTCCAGTTTCATCTAATTCATAGACATAGTTCCAATCATTTTCCTCAGGAAGGGTGACTTCTTGTCTTTCTTCATTTACTAAAATTGCTTTTCCGGTTTCATCAGCAGCATAGTATTTTACATTTCCATCAGTTGTTTCATGTATTGCATAGCTCTGAACACCATCAACTTTGTAGCTGAAGAGTTTCTTATACTCAGTACCAAGTTTTTCTTTATGAATAACTTCTTCAGTCTTGAATAATAAATTTCCATTTTCATCTTTTGCTTGAATGGGTTGACCATTTTCATCGAGTTTTTCAATTAATTGACCAGGGTTATTAGGGTCTTCTACCATTTCATAGATTGGTTCTTCAGTAGTGACAATTTCAACTCTTTCTGTATAGGTATCAATCATCACATGCGTTAAGAAAACCTTTCTAACTTGGCTAAATGTAATTTCTTTATTAATTAATTCATCAAAATCTGAGAAAGCACTTAAATACTGTCTGACTTTAGGGCTGTCAGAGTCAGCTGCTGCAACTGCGCCAGTTTTCGTAGTAATTCCAAGATATTTAGTTCCAGCAGGAATATTTACCTTGAAAGTGCTAAGATTCACTTTTGATTGTTTTACAGTCGCTTTTACTTGTTGAACTACTTCAGTTTTTGAATATTGGCAAACTGTACATGTAAATGTCTTTTCAGTTCCAGCAGAATTTAAAACACCATTTCCAAATTTATGTTTTTCCTTTCCAGAAACTTCAGTACTGTGTTCACATGTTGCTTTGTGCCAGTGGTAAGTTGAATCGTTTTCCCATGCCTGTGAAAATGTATGCGTATGGACATGAACATCAGGAGTTGGATCACCTCCGGGATCTTTCCTACTATTAAAATCACAGGCTACTAGGATAGACGTCATCATTACTAGTATTAAAGTAATAATGAAAATTTTACTAATTGTCGTTTTTTTCATCTTTATTCCTCCTTAGAATAAATTATTAATATACCATCTCATTAGTATATTCATATAAATAATATATAAATAATTGTTTTATGGAATTCTAGCTATTTAGAACAAATAATTATATGATATTTTCGTAACGGAGGGTAGTTATGGCCTCGACACCCGCAAGATAAAGCCCGTTTTCGTATCCGCCTTCCCACGGCTTAAAAGACAGTGATTCGTCGCTCATAGCGCCCCACAAGCCTTTAAGCGCGCCCGACTCATCCCACTTTGCAAGATAAGATATTTCCGAAAAGTTTTTATTTAATTCCGTCCATAAATCTCTGACGAAATCTTTGCCGTCTTTCGACGAACCGCACTTCCCGATCAAGGTAATTTTAGGCAAGGTTATTCTGGTGGTTTCCATACTTTATCTTAAAAATTAACGTCTTAAACTGTCGATTAAGTCGTAAATGCGTTGCAAATCGTCGTTGGAATAATAATTGATGCGGATTTGTCCTTTTTCTTCGCCGCCAAGGATTGTGACCTTTGTGTTGAAGATTCGTTTCATATCGTTGACAAACCCTTTGAGTTCCTTCGATTGCTTTTCTTTTCTTGCGCCGGTCGGGATAAGTTTCCTGCCGAGATAAAGCTGGATTTGCTGTTCCAGATCCCTTACCGACATTTTGTTGTCGCACGCTTTATTGGCGTAATATACCTGCACTTCGGGGTCGGTAACGACGACGAGACATCTTGCGTGGCTTCCCGAAAGTCTGCCTGCCCTTACGAGTTCCAGAACTTCTTTGTCAAGCGACAAGAGCCTTAAAAGGTTGGTTACGACGGGGCGGCTCATTCCGATACGTTCCGCCGCTTCTTCCTGCGTCAGGTCGCACGATTTGATAAGTTCCGCGATACCTTCCGCCGCTTCGACGGGGTTTAAGTCCTCACGTTGAAGGTTTTCGATAAGGGCGATTTCCCTCATTTCGCGCGGGGTAAGTTCCCTTACGACGCATGGCACCGAGGTAAGACCGGCAAGTCGCGCCGCGCGGAAACGCCTTTCGCCCGCGATTATGACGTATCTGTTGCCGCTTCTCAAAACTATCAGAGGCTGGATAATACCGAAAGTCTTAATCGACGCCGCAAGTTCTTCCAGAGCGGCTTTGTCAAAAACTTTACGCGGCTGATAAGGGTTGGTGTCGATAAGGGAAATATCGACGTTCATTATTTCGCGGGATACGGCGGATTCGCTTTTTTCCGCAATCGTTTCTTCTTCCTTCATATTGCCGAGCAAGGCAGCAAGACCTTTTCCGATACCTTTGTTTGACATAAAACACCTCGTATGTAAAAGAGTTTTTTTTCAGTATAACATTAAAAAGGCGAATAATCAATTATTTACAAAAATTTGTGAAACATTATTTTTGTGAAACATAAGAAAATAAAAAGCGGATAAAATAAAAAAACGCTGTTTTCACAGCGGATTTTTCTTGATTGCGCCAAATTTTCTCGGATAAATTCTCGGCGTGTCTTCAATCTTTTCGTAAACGACGACGTTTCTTTCGCCGACGTCAAAAGGAAGACAGAAATTGAAAACCTCGGTTTTTTTCGCGTTGAGCGCGGCTTCCGCCGTCTTTGCGGTTTCCACGTCGGACAAATCCTTGCCCTTATAATTTATAAAAACGCCGTGCTTTTTAAGGAGCGGGATTGAAAGTTCCAGAAGAATATTCGTCTGACCGACCGCCCTTGCGACGACGACGTCGGAACTCCCCCTTAAAAGTTTTTCGCCCGCTTCTTCCGCCCTTAAATGTTTTGCTTTTGCGTTTTTAAGGGAAAGTTCGCTTACGGCAAAGTTTAAAAAATCCACGCGTTTTGAAAGCGCGTCAAGCATAATAAGTACAATATCGTCACGGATTATTTTAAGTGGTATCGACGGGAATCCCGCGCCAGCCCCGATATCGACGACGGCGGCGTTTTCTTTTATGAATTTTGCGGCGGAAATACTGTCGACAATATGTTTTACGATAAACTCTTTTTCGTCGGTAATGGCAGTTAAATTGACGTTTTTGTTGTATTCAACCACAGTTTCGTAAAATTTGTAAAGTTTTTCGCATTGGTTGTCGGTAACGCTTATGCCGACGGATTCCGCCGCGGTTTTAAGCGTTGTAAAAAAGGATTCAGTCATTTTTTTCGCTTTCCTTTTTGTGAAATATTTTTTCATGTGGTCGCGCAATCCGCCGGTTGCGTAGTCGGATTTCACGATAAGAATGCAGACAAGCGCAACGAGTATCGCGACGGCGCAGTACGGGAACAGCACGCTGTAATCGCCGACTTTCACGACCTCGGTATTGACGCCGTTTACGATTTGTTCGATGACGTACGTCTTGCCCGTTTTCTTGCCGACTTCCTTGATTACGTAGCCGGCGAGTATGGGAGTGACGACCATTGCGGCGGTTGTAGAGCCCGCAAAGATACCCGTGTTTTGCCCGATGTTTTTGGCTTTGCTGAGTTCCAGATAAAACGGATACAGATTAGCCATTGCAAAGCCGTAGCCGACGCCCTCGACCATAAAGAAGAAAACAAGCGGGATTTTCAGTTCAAGTCCCGAGTCTTTTTTGGAAAACGGCATCGCGGCAAGCAGCGCGACCATCATAAGCGCAAGACCGATCGTTATCGTGTACTTACGGCCGATTTTCTTTGCGACGTGAGAAGCGAATATAAACCCGGGCAGCGCGCCGATTATGACGAATACCAGCGGCAGTTGCGGCATTTTGAAGCCGAGCATTACGTCGCTGTACACGGTGAAATTCGACACGAGCGCGTTGTACGCGATATAAAAGAAGAACACGCTTGCAAGAATGAAAATCTTATTGAAAAGATTGCCCTTCATCTGTTGTTTGTCAAGTTCTTCCACAACGACGGTTTCGCTTTTGTACTTTTCGGGGTAGTCGCGTTTATATTCTTCCAAACGACGATTGAAGTCGTCCGTCACCCGTTTTTCGCTGAAAGTGAACGAGTATGCGGCAACCGTTATAAGACTGCTGCCGACAACCGCAAGACAAATCGGCAAAAATTGCGTGTTTTTCGCGGCTTTAAGGGGCATGAAAGCCATCGCCAGCACGATACCCACGGCAGTGAACGCGACGGACACAAGATTCGCAATCGAGTTTGCCCTGCCGCGGTCGGGTTCGTATACGAAATCGGGCACGAGAGAAAGCCCCGCGCTTCTGTACGCCGCCATCGCGACAAGCGTCACCGTCAGCGACACGATATAAGGGGCGAGTTGCCTTTTTGAGGCGAATACACCAACAAGACACAACCCGATAAGAGATATCGCCGTGCCGGCGTAAATATACGGCGTGCGCTTGCCGAAACGGCTTTTGCATCTGTCCGAAAAGTGGCCGAATAGAGGCAGAACAAAAAGCCCCACAATATTATCGATTGCAAGAATCCACCCGCTTTCGTACGGTTCGAGCGCGAATGAATACGTGTTTATTGATTGAATAAGCTGATCGTATACGTTCCAGAAAATCGAAATCCAGCCGAATACAAGCGATGCGAGCGCAACGTTTCTCTTATCGAATTTCATAAATACCTCTTCAATCCGAAATTATACCATACGCCGCGACGATTTAACAAATCATTTGTTTGAAATTTCGGGAAGATATGGTATACTTATGTAAAATATATCGACAAAAAAGGACTGTTATGAAAAAATTCGGAATGGTTATCGCAATCGGACGCGAAGTCAAAGGCGTGCTCGAAGCCTTCGGGAAAGTCGAAAAAATTCAAAATAAGCCGTACGACACGTACCTTGTCAGCCGCGAAAACGCCCTGATTTACGTCGCGGTGTCCGGCATGGGCGAAATATCGGCTGCGGGAGCAACCGAGTTTTTAATCGCGAAATACGACGTACGGGCGATATTCAACTTCGGTTTCGTCGGGACGCTTACGAAACGCTTCGGTTGCAAGGACGTCGCGGTTGTTGAAAAAGTCGTGCATTACGAAATCGACACGTCGGCAATCGACAACGTGAAAGCGGGCCATTACGACGAAAATCCCGACCCGTACTTTTATTTCGACAAAACCCTTATTTCCGCGGTGAAAAAGGATTTTCCAAAAATTAAGACGGCAAGGCTTGCTTCCGGGGACAAGTTCATTTCGTCAAGCGAAGTTAAAGATAAACTTATTGCGGATTTCGATGCCGAAATCTGCGATATGGAAGGCGCGGGAATTTGCATTATCGCAAACAAAAACGGAGTGCCTGCTCTGAGCCTTAAAATCGTCAGCGACAACGCCGACGAAACAAGCCCCGCCGACTTCAACGAAATCGCAGACCAAGGGACAAGCGATTGCGCGAAAATAATCGTCGACGTTATCGACGCGATTGCGCGCGAAAAATAAAAAGGCAAAAAGCCGAAAAATCACGAAAAAAACAAAGGATAAAATTTTATATATTATATAATAATATATAAAATTCAAAAACTATGGAAACCATCAAATCTTTTCTTATAAATCACGATGCCCACCCGGAGGGGGTTTACCTTTCTCATGAGGAGCACAATATCTATACTTACGACCTTCGTTTCAAAAAACCGAACGCGGGCGATTTCCTTACGACTGCCGCGGCGCATACCGTTGAGCACCTTTTCGCAACCGTGATAAGAAACAGCGCGGTCAAAGACAAGGTTGTTTATTTCGGGCCGATGGGCTGCCGCACGGGCTTTTATCTGCTTATGCTCGACACCACGCTTGACGAAGTAAAGCCTATTGTGAAAGAGTGCTTTGAAAAGTGTCTGGAAATGACGGAAATCCCGGGCTCTAAGCGGCAGGAATGCGGGAATTATCTCGACCACGATCTCGAAGGCGCAAAGGAAGAAATCAGAGCGTTTTTGCCCCATATTATTTAATCGGCATAAAGAATGTTTTTAATCAGCGCAGACTTATAAATTAAAGGTAAAAACCTTTACATGACAAAGTCTGAGCCCGGCGCAAACCATGTCGGAATAACTCGCAGAAAAAACATAAAAACATCGGAATGGCGTCAAACAAGACGCCTTTTCAATAATTATAACGTTTTGTAAGACGATAACGCACTAATAATAAACCGCCCGAAACGGCGGTTTTTTGTTATACCGAAAAAAATAATAAAAACAAAAGCCTTAACGGCAAATTATTCAAGACAAAACGATTGTAAAATTATCATAACAGACATTATAACCTACATTCCCTGCTGTTATATCAACAAGATAAGAATAATCAAATCCGCAATACAAAAGTTTTTATCTGGTTTTATAATAAAACACGGCGAAAAATAAACAAAAAAACCGTTTAATACCATATAAAAAAGACAACAAAACATCGCGCCAAAAAAGACAATGTTTTACGTGAAACGCCTGTTTTTTCCAAGAAAAACGGCACTTCTTAATTCAAACGATCAAGGGATGTGCCGCATTTCAGGCATGAGTTTTGGTTGTTTTTCACGCAATCTTCGCAAAAGCAAGCGCCGCATGACTTACAAACATACATTTTTTCGGGTGAAAATGACTTATTACACGACGTACATTTCATAATAATTACCGCCTTTTCCTAATATAATTTATTGCAATTATTCCCAAAAAATCGGGATATATACCTTGTCCGAAAAACCCGAAAGTTATCCACAAAAACGCACTGCTAAATTTACACGGAGAAAGAACGGAAATTCACGAAACAAAACGATAAAAACAATTAAAAATAGCCCAAAATCCCCGTAAAAACAGCCCAAAACCCGCCCAAAACAACGGCTTTTGTTCCACGTGGAACAAATGTGGACAACTAATTGTTTCACGCGAAACATATAAAATCGATACATCTTAAAACTGTCAAAATATCCCGTTGTTTCACGTGAAACGCTGCTTCTTAAAAATGTGGATATCTTTTAATCGTTTTTCCAGTAAATTGACATATTGCCAACCGATTGTTATAATATTTTTGAGAAAAATAACATAAAAGAAGGTTTTATGGCTACCGATCTGAATTATATTAAATACGTTGTCGAACAAATTGATTTACCGGATATTTCTTTCAAGAAAATGTTTGGCGAATATATGGTATATTATAAAGCCGTGCCCGTTTTACTTGTTTGCGGCGACTGTGTTTTTGTTAAGATTTTGAAAGAAACAACCGAACTTCTCGGTGAAGATTGCGAACAAGAGTTTCCATACGACGGCGCAAAACTGCATTACGTATTGGATATTGATAATTCCGATCTTGCAAGGCAAACAGTTATGGCAGTATATAATTGCCGAAAAGACAAGCCAAAGAAATAAAATAGCAATGTTTTTATTTGCCCGAGTTTTCGGGCTTTTTTATTATTATTTTGCCGTGTTCCGAAAAGATGTTTTTTATGGGAAAGTGCCGTTTTATTGATATTTGGCATGCTTGTCCGTAATAAAAGTGAGAATTGTCAATATCTGGTTACAATGTAATACTTTTGTTTTTTTTGTGCGGATAATACGTTATTGTTGAAATTGTTGTTCGTTCCTTGTGTTTGGAATTTACTCCAAATTCAATATATTTTCTTGCGAAATTCATATTTTCTAAAAATAATGAGTTTTTCTTTTTCGTGTTTGCTTTATTGTTACCTCAGAGTGTAGGTTATGTTGTTTTGTTTTTTGCGGTTGTATTGAGTTTTTATAAAAGGCGTATTTGTGGTTGGCTCGGAAGTAGTTGCCGTTTGCGATATTTTAATATTCAAAAACATTGCATTTTGTCGTAATTGCTTGTTGTGTTTGTCTTTGGGTGCTTTTGATTGAGTGGTTGCGGGGATTGTTTTTTCTGATTGTTTGATGTAATTTTGTTTTGGTTATTTATTGAACGGTTGTGCTTTATGAGAAAGAAGAAAAATTATGGTCGGACGGTGCATTGCAAGTTGCCGTTGTTAAACCCTGTGTCAAAATGAGTGCGCTCTGATTCAAACGGTTGATCTTTTAATTTGGGCGTGTATTGTTTGTTGTGAAAACGCTTTTGTGTTCTGAACGTCGCTTTGCGAATGACGAAAAAGTTAAATCGTTTGCGAAATAGCGACGGATACGTTCTTGTGTTTAAGAAAACGCAGCGGGTTGTTTGGCCTTGTTTTAATTGCGTAGATTTTATGGCGCAAACGGTATCGGCGTACTCGTCGGCGCATAAATGATTTTGATTGAAAAAAAATAATCATCGAAACGCGCCGTGGAAAATGACTGACACGGATTGAACAAAGTCGTTGTCTTTTTAAGAGGCGAGACGTTGTTTTTTTCAACGAGAAGTGATTTTTGAGAAGAATGGTAATATTTTCAACTTGTGGATACGTACTGTTTTTTGTGGACGATTGTTTTGCTTTGAGTCTTTTTCCGCAATCGAAGACGGTTGCAATACGATAGGCGTATTATTAACTGTTGGCATAATTATGATTTTGGACGTAAAAAGGGTGTAAAATGCAAATAATGTTTATTCGGGCTGTTTTAGGTCGAATAATTTTTCGTTGTCTGATCGTAAAAACAATAATTTTTGATAAGTGCTTGTTTATGGGCGAGCGCAGTCGTGTTGTGGTGTATTTATTCCTAAAAAACAGTCGCGAACGATTCTGGCACATGTGTTGCGAAAAGCAATTGTAAAACACTGATGCCGGAAATCGACAAAAAGCGATCTGTAATAATTACGTTGTTTTATTTAAGCGGTGCCTTGTAGCAAATGCCGGGTATTATAAATTTGAATTGTTTTGACAGTGCTGCATGCGTGCGGTGTTTTTTTGTGTTTTGTTTCATGCGAAACAACGTATTGCTGTTGTGTTTTTTTGTTGCAAACGAAAGTTGCTTTGTTATTTAGTGTCTATTGCAAACGAACGGAGTTTTGTTGCGTGGTTGTTGCAAGCGAATGGTGCTTTGATGATTTAATTTGTTGCAAGCACACCAAAGGCTTCTGCATTGTCGAATATTGCAAAAAGAGTAATTTCGGACAAAAAACAAAGCGCGAGAACGGAAAGAAGCATAAACATTGGCAAAAAAACTATACAAGTGTCTAATTTTCATAACGCGGCGGAAACTGATGTTAATTTAACCGGGCGGGAACAAGTATTAATTCAAAAGAGCCGTTGTTTGTTTTTTGACGGAAAAACGGTACATAATCTTCGGAAATATTTTTAAACCGTACAAAGTACGGTTTAATTTTTCAAAAAAGAGAAAAAGGTTTTTTCTTTTGAAAAAGATCATGAATGAAACAAGAAATATCGTCGTTTCGTTTTCCGAAAGCGGAAAGATTTTTTATTTTACGTGCAACCGAACGGAAAAAATCGCCTTATACTTTTTACCGAAAAGTTATCGTGGCGTGAAACGGCATTTATTCAAAAGGTGTCAAATCGGTTGACACACGAACAAAATTTCCTTATAATTGACTGGCATTGTTATATTATAATAACAATAGTAACGAAGAAATAATCCCTATCAAGGAGGCATATATGAAAAGGACATTCCAACCCAAGAAAAGACACGTAACCAAGGTACATGGTTTCAGGAAAAGAATGCAAACCAAGCAAGGCCGCAACGTTCTGAAACGTCGCCGCAACAAAGGCAGAGCAAAACTTACCCCGCACAACTAATTGTGCGGGCAGACGCTCCCCCGAACAATGCAAAAGGAATATAAGTTAAAAAAGCGCGCGTCTTTCAACTACATTTACAGGAAAGGCACGGTTTTTTCAAACGACGATTTCGTTTTGTACACAGTAAAGACGAAAGGGGCGCTCAAAGTCGGATTTTCGGTTTCGAAAAAGGTCGGCGGCAGCGTCCAGCGCAACAGGGTAAAACGACAGATGCGCGAAAGCGTCCGTCTTATGATACCCGAGATAACCCCCGGGTAC